>Ga0126342_10002340_pt1 | contig 29337 bp, 28 predicted proteins | sample Cyp1metagenome_FD_92528 | JGI IMG/M metagenome (GOLD analysis project Ga0126342, IMG submission 92528) | Coral microbial communities from Lord Howe Island, Old Settlement Bay, Australia - Cyphastrea 1 metagenome | ecosystem: Host-associated > Invertebrates > Cnidaria > Coral ...
GAAAGCTGCTGCGGAGGTTTTGAGGTTTTGAAGCCAAAGCCGGCACAAGGCCATGCCGCACACCTACGGTGATCCCGGGCGCCGCCCCGCCTAGGCCAAGGCTAGGCAGGGGTCGGCGGATATGAGACAATAATAATATGATATAATAATGGAATATATATATATATAATGGGATAATATTTAATACACTTGATATACTGAAACTATGGGATAATGATGGATGATATGAGAGAGCGCATCCCCATCGAACCTTGGAGAACTAGTTTAATGCTTTAGCTTTTTGCTGGAAAAATCACCAAGCGATTTGTTGGGGGCTACCAAGGATTCACCGTGTGAAGACGGATGGTTTTGTTGGGTCGATGGATTGGGGGATATCAGGGATACCCGGCCTGGTAAACATAGAAAAAAACGATTGAAAATTGCCCAGTCGAAATAGTTGATTCAAGCATCAAATATGGTGGATCTTTCCAGTTCGTTCTGTAAACGTTTACTACGCCGGGTAACTCCCATTAAACCACCATTAGATCCCATTAAACCACCATTAAACCACCATTAAACCACCATTAAACCACCATTAAATCCCATTAAACCACCATTAAACCACCATTAAACCACCATTAAACCACCATTAAATCCCATTAAACCACCATTAAACCACCATTAAACCACCATTAAACCACCATTAAATCCCATTGTATCCGATTTTAAGAGAACAAAACCAGCCACTGGTTGATTTCAAAGGTGTTTCGGAAAGAATTCCTGAAATCACCAGACATTTGAGAAAGATGACATCCAACAGTTCTCAGTTACCCGGCCTGGTAAACGTTTACATAACGAACTGGGAAGATCCACCATTTTTCATGGGAAAATCCACTATTTCGACTGGGCCATGTTCAATAGTTTTTTCTATGTTTACCAGGCCGGGTATCCCATGTTATGCCATGAAAAATCCCATGTGATTTCAGACATTCACCGCCTCTCCAAGGAGTAACCAAAAAGTGTCGATGTTACAAGAACCCGTGGAGCGTCCCTTGAGTAGGCCAAGCTGAGTACTTCTGGCTGGTGAAATTGATTGAAATGCTTCGTGATGTTCGTTTCAGATTGTGCCAACCATTAAGTTCGCTAACTATTGGCTGTTTCATTATAGTATTTAATTATAGCATTCACAAATCATTTTAATCATGTCAATTTGAAACAGCAATGGGTCAGACACCCCAATGACATGGTGATGTTTGGATTTTTTTGTGGCATTGGGCTTACCACATTAGTTGTTTTATACCTGGTTCAACTATGGTCAATTGTTATTAACAGTGGAAATGAATTCGTTTCATATTTCACCAACTACCTAGTTCCTTCACCATGATACTATCCTGGGCAAATTATAACGACCTCACTGCGACCGAGCCCTGGGAATCATGGTTAATAAGGGGAATCATCCCCAAATGGCATTAATTATTATTTCAGGTTAGTGGAATAATATAATTTACCCAGACTATCGCATTCTCAGTTGTTTCCTGTGCCCATCTTTTATTGGTGCATTGGTGCGGGGATGTTGGAGATGCTTTGTTTGGGAGTGGGAGGAGCTGGCCTTGGCAGAATAAAAAGGCCGCCCTTAGCAATCCATTGACATCCGGGATCCCACAACCATGGGTTTCAGTGCTATCCTCTGGTAAACATACAAAAAACTATGGAAAATCACCATGTTTAATGGATAAATATGGATAATATGGATAAATCAACTATTTCTATGGCCATTTTCAATAGCTATGTTAGTTTACCAGAGGGTAAACATATGCTAATTTATAGTCTAATGACTTGGATGATTTGTGGTAACAGCATTTTAGGAAACCTCCATATATTTGTGAGAATCATTGGCATAATCATCTATGAGATTCTATAAGTTCCTGATTGTGATAATATTTTTTGGTTCATGCGCTTACCAAAACTCAATTATATAGTGTTGGAAAACTTGGGAACCCAGAACGTAAACGCCACATCATCTCTTGTTTGCTCCGGGAAACCAAGGGTAAGGGCTCTTCAGGGCAAACCTTGGTTATTCTTTGGATACAAACAGGTTTGTTTGAACATGGGCTAAGCTCCAATCCAAGGTTTGTTACATGGTTTATCATCATTTCCCTACTTTTCAGCCCATGGCTTAGGACACACCCGGCATTTTCAACTGTTCAACAGGTGATGTTCTAATCCCCGACATCGCCAGATACCTGCACAAGAGAGACGGCTACTACAACCGCCGCTTGGGAACAAGTGGAACCCTTCGCTTGAAGATCAACCAAAGGGAGCCCTTCAATGAGAGAACAAAGCCAAAACAAACCGGTGGTTGTTGGTAGTTTGGATCATAGTTTGTAGATGTTTCTACTCCCTGAATAAACCCCAGCATTGTTGGAAAGAAGAGTATTTTTTTGTTGGGTTGGATCCTTATGATGAATAGAGTTGGCAACTCAAAACCTGTGATTTGTCTGATGGCCAGCTGGCAAGATCATAACTTTCCTAATTCGGGAAAATTCAATTTTACCCAGAAAAGTGACTGAACAAATCCAGAATCCAACATGATGATTATTATTGAATTCATTATTACTGTGTATTGTTATTAGTTATCAGTTATTACTATCTATTACTATCTATTACTATCTATTACTATCTATTACTATCTATTACTATCTATTACTATCTATTACTATCTATTACTATCATTATTATCGATGATGATGTTCCGGAGTGTTCCGGAGCCCGATGTGTCCCTTCTTTTTCATTGCCTTCACCAATGTTTCAACCGGACCCGAGGCATCGTTCCTGACTGGAACCTGCAAATCAAGACCCTGGAGCAACAGTGCGCATGGGCCAACAGGGAACGGTAAAGATAGTTGGGTCTACCATCAAAAATGCGTGTACTATGGGATATAAGTCAGAAGGTTGTGAATATATGAGTAACCGACAAAATTATTGTAATGCTAGTTTAGTTTTGCTTCGCCTTGGCCTTTCTGAGGGTGTACAAAAGCTTCATAACCGATAGGGGACGACCCTGTACCGATATCCCATTTGTGATGCCTCCGGGAGTACTGAAATCCTCACAACCGATAGGGAACGACCCTATTTTGTGCATGGCATTAAATTTAGCAAATAAATTTGTCCGCTACTCATATATATATATGGTTGGGGGTTTGGAACATGGCTTTTATTTTTCCCATCATAATGTCATCATCCCAACCGACTTTCATATTTTTCAGAGGGGTAGGTCAACCACCAAGCAGTATATATATATACAAAGTGGTGAATCAAGAAATTCCCATCTGAGATTATATGCAAAATTCGATTCAAAGTGACGGGGCTGCACAGCAGGTGGTGTGGTGTTTGAACATGGACAAATATAGAGAGGCACCCTGCATTGCCCACAGCCAACAGCTATAGGAACAAGCAACTGGGTGTGTCTGAAAATGGGGTATAGCCCCCATACATGTCTATTTCTTGTGGAAATTGATGATGGACCATAACCATGATGAAGCACGATCTGATGAACCCATGTATTTTTGGTTTATACATGTCTATACCTTCGTTTCAGACACACCCAGGTACCAATAACCCAGATACCACACCGAGCCTTCTATTGTTCAGCCTGAGTAAACCTCCTGAAACAAAAGGGACTTAAGGACTTGACTCATGAAAAACGGGAAGTGCAGTTACCCTCTGGTAAACTGCCACATAACTATGGAAAGATCCACCCATTTTTAATGGGTACAGTAAATCCACTATAAATGGCCATGTTCAATAGCTTTTTGTATGTTTAGCAGAGGGTACCATCCAATGGTTCCAACATGTTCCAACCTAAGATTCATAGCTCCAGCATGTGAGCGTGGCTTTCTGCGTCAGCCAGAGACAAACAAACAGGCCACGTTCGGATGGCCGGCCTGGAGATCAAGTGGACACAGCAATTTTGCGGCAGATGACGCAGGAATTCTCGAAGAGATCTGGTCGAAAATCGCCATGCCTTGAGGAGCCTCAAAGCAACCTCTCATATCAAAGCCGAGAGGTTTCATTCAGCAAAGAACAGGACGGCGAAAAAAAAGCCGCCTGGTGTGCTGCTAGGTCTGACCTACAGCCCCATCCTTATCTAGGCCTGAAAAATGAGGAGAACAACCCGAAACATTTCATGGTTGATCCGGCATAAGGCCACAACGTCATTCCCGGTATTCCCCCATCGTGGACAAAGTCCATCGAGAAGTGGAGACACCCATTTAATATCATTTAATCATGTAAGGATGATGGGTCAAAGTGGTTGATTAAGAGCTGGATTCCCAGTTCTTGGATGATGATTCCATAGAATCATCAACCAACAGGGTTTTTGAACATGAATCTACAAAGAGATATATATATATATATATTATATATATATATTGAAAGGCTATGGCCCAAAACCAATGAAAAGACCGAATCTTTTGGGTAGGATGAACATCAATTTACATCACTTACCACTTATTTTACTGGATGATTTTTGGCCTCCCCACGACGTTACTGGAATAATGTTCAGGAAGGAGAGTTGTCCCCAAATGGGCGTATGATGAGAGCTATTTTCAAGTTACTTATATAATCATTAATTGTAATTCAGCCAGAATTGTCTAGATCATTGTAGAATTCACCAGGATCTTAACAAGCTTTACCCTTTGGTAAACTAAAAAATTGCCATGGAAAATGGCCATATGTGTAACAAGTTAGTCCATTATTGTGGCCTATTCAAAATGGTGATGTCCGTTATGTTTGCCACAGTTATGCCAGAGTTTGCCGGAGGCTATGCCATAGCAAGGGGGATTGTGTTCACGGCCAGGTATTTGTATCAAGGTGACCGATCCGGGCCGGGATGGCGGGAAGATCGGGAAGTTTCGGAAGACGTGGGACGATGAAATACGATGAAATACGATGAACGCGTTTTCGACCAAGGGGAATTTCTATGGGACACCCTCGGAAATATATGGACACCATGGATTCCATAGGATTTCATGAGATTTCTTGGGACTTTTTTTTGGAACATATGGAAGAGGAAATGTCTATGGGGGCTTCATGGGATTTCATGATAATTTTATTGGATAAATACAATGTGAGGCCCCCGTTCGATAGCTAAGTTGGTTTATAACTCCAATAACTATAGTTTATGGTACTTATAACTATAGTTACTGGGGCTTATAAACCAACTTATAACTGGGGGGCCTCATATTGTATGGATATAATGGGATATGAATGGAATAAATTGATGGGGATAAAATTCCATGCCCCCTTCATCGCAAGAATATAAACGCAAAAAACAAACACTATAATTAAATGGAATTAATATAGAAAATCGCAATCCTATAATTCTATACTAATCTGGTTGGCGGTTTGGAACATGGCTTTTATTTTTCCATATATTGGGAATTTTATCATCCCAACTGTCTTTCATATTTTTCAGAGGGGTAGGTCAACCACCAACCAGTAATGGTCATTTGCCTTGAGGTTACTATAATCATGGAGTATTTAATCAAGCAATAATTCCGGGCTGAGCTCCGGCAACAGCACCCGACGTACTGGAATAGTCGTAGATTCTACTAGATGTTATGGTTATAGTTGATTAAGAGAAGATTAAGATAGATGATATAGTTGATAGTTATAAATTATAGTTGGTAACATCTGGTAACTATGTGATATATGATTATAAGATAACTATGATACTATGATAAATGGAATCATAATGTATGGAAATAGATTAAGATCACCCTGCAGAGAGGAAGCCCTGTGGCGAGGTGACTTTGCTTTGCTCATCAAGGAAGTGACCGACGAGGGAGCGATAGTCCAGGAGGGTCATTGGTTGGGATTTCTCGGAGGTTGACTGATGAAGGCTAGGTGAAAGTGGATCAGCGGAGAAACAGACAACACAAAATGCAGGGAATGTTATGGTATGTTGTAAGTTTAGGCATGATCTCAGGTGATACTGTACAGATCAGATCATTTGGCAAGCTTGGCAATTGAAGCAATACCAACAGCAACCTCAAGGAAGGTCATTGTGGGGGGATTCCTGCCAGTCGACTCTAGGCCATTTTTAGGGCCAACATCACCCAGCCAAATTTCGAGAGGTTTTTATGTCACATGTTTGATGATTTTATGATTTTGTACCCCTATTCGTGCTTACGAATACTTAGATGTTTGCATTGCCGAGACACAATCAAAGCAGCATTCAATGCTGATACCATCACACACACACACATACAGGATGTATTATTTGTGACCCTTCCCAACAGATGGGGATGGATTTATACCTACACTACCATATTTGGGGGAATCCGGATATAGCCGTTGCCGGAGGACCGTTTATTCCATTTATGTGTATCTCATTAATGGCCTGATATGGCATGTATCCCGCTGGTTTCCTGAAATGGGGCTACCCCAAACTCATGGTTTTCAGAATGTTCCATATATTATAAACATCCATTTTAGGGCTACCATGACTATGGAAACCCCCAAAAACCTCATCCCATGTGGCGCGGAAAATGGGCACCATGAATCTAAACGACCATTTCATCAATGGATTTTTTTGATTAAACTTGTTAAATCAATATAATCCATGGATTTAATCAATAGTTAATCATTAGATTGTTTAGATTAAATCCCATTTTTCATAGTTAAATCAATATCATCAATGGATTTAGATGTTACCATGAGGAATTTGTTTGTTCATGTCGGTAAAACAATGTTGTAAACCATCCATGACTGGGAATGGTAACCATACCACCCATTTATGTTGATTTGGGGATGGTTTATGCTTGTTTTACCCACATTAGGCTTATGATAAAAAGTAGGGATTTTAACACTTAAGCTGATAAACCTGGATATAAGAATTATAAGATATGAGTGGATTTATCCACATTACCCTCTGGTAAACTAACATAACTATGGAAAATCACCATTTTTAATAGGTAAATCCACTATAAATGGCCATTTTCAATAGCTATTTTGACATAACCAGAGGGTAACATGATTTTTCCACATGGAAAATTCCATGGATTTCAGCACGGTAAGTTTAAAAAACGGTGCCGAAATTATCCATCCAGGACGTGACGACGGGAGTTTATGGTTTCATCCCGGAGGCCTGGAGAAGTTTTTGTTGAGAAACATGATGGATTAATACGATGTGAGGCCCCCCAGTGATGTTTGTTGGTTAACAAAAGCCCCAGTAACTAGTTCGTTATAAGTACCATAAACCAGTTCGTGAAATTGGAGTTATGTGAACCCCAACTTAGCTATCGTGGCCGGGAGCCTCACATTGTATGGATTCATGTTAGATCTAACCGGAGAAAATAGGAAAATATCTATATAAGTTTCTAATCTGGTATATGATTTTTGGTTGTTGATAGTTTAAGCATAGAAATATATGAATGATGGATGAATAGAAAAGTCCGAGCTGTTGAAGGGGGAATATCATGGACAATATATCACCAGTCAAGAGAGTTAGAGTTGGTGAGCTTTATAGCTGGATTTTCCATCACGCCATGTTTGATTACTGGAGGGAAATGGGATGTATATAGCCTTGTAGCAACTTGATATATGAGTCTGAGAATGGAGATCACCCATTGGCCACATAGGCCATTGGTCGATCTCGCTTTTCCTTCGAAAAAATGCGGACGGGATTCTGCTTGGGATCGCCCATGAGAATTATACATCGAAGACTGCGGATGCGATGATGGTGGGATGGCATGGCGGTCTCTCTGCCAGGTTTAGGTGGAGAAGGAACTGTAAAATCCTGAAATAACAAAGTTGTGAGTTTGTAATTCGAACAAGGTGGGGGTAAAGTGAACATACTGTGGAAGATATCCTGCACCACCAAAAGGATGGTTGAAACCCTGTAAAGAATGGGACAAACCACCTATCAACTGGTGTAGGATTTCTTCCATTCACAGTATGTTGTAGCTTCATGTTGCACATGGAAGCTGTCGATTTAGGTTACTGAAACATGGGGTTTAGTCATCAAACTTCACTACGACAAAATATGATCTAATTTTAAGTCGTCAGTCAAGAACATTGGTGAATGACATTGAAAATCAGAACATTAGATATTAGTTCAACATGACATATGAAAGTCAGAACATTTGAAAACCTGAACAATTGAATGACATTAGATATTAGTTCAAGTCATTCAAAATACATTGAACACTTAAAGAGTTTCGATAAATTCTCCCGCCAGGAAAACCTTGGCAATTCGGAGCTACTTCCAGGGGACACCGTGCAGGGAGGGAGGCCCCTTCGATACTCCGAGTTTCTCTTGGAACAAGTTTGTTCTCTCCCTAATGGAGGTTTCCATATTATTTTTCCCATCATATTGGGAATGTCATCATCCCAACTGACGAACTCATATTTTTCAGAGGGGTAGGTCAACCACCAACCAGTAATGGTCATTTGCCTTGAGGTTACTATATAATCTGGGTAAATTTCATCACGACCTCACTGCGACCGAGCCCTGGAATCATGGTCAATAAGAGGAATCATCCCAACATTGCCTTATTTCAGGTTAGTGAAATATTATAATTTACCCAGATGAATGGTGGTACCCCCAAATCATCCAAGTCATGGATGTCAATTTTAGCATTGAATCTCATGGTTAAAATGGGATCCCCCATTTTAGAAAACCCCCAAATCATATGAGAGATGAGCCACGAAAACATTTTAGGGACTTGAGTCACTCAAGAATGATAAGACATGACATGACCTATGAAATGATATAACATGATAAAATAACTACAAAATGAGTACCCTCTGGTAAACTAACAGTTTGCTCTGGACAATGGCCCATAGAAATAGATGATTTACAGTTCTTAAACATGGGTGGATCTTTCCATGGCAAACTGTTAGTCACAACCAGAGGGTAAATCCCATTATATCCCCATGGAAAATGACAACCACTGGAAAATGGCCATAGAAATCGTTGATTTACCCATAAAGAAAATGAGATTTTTCCCATCATATTGGGAATGTCATCATCCCAACTGACGAACTCCATCATTTTTCAGAGGGGTTGGTGGCTCAACCACCAACCAGTGGTGATTTTCTATAGCTATGTTAGTCATTACCAGAGGGTCACAGCACCAATTTCTAATCCAACATGTTGGTTGGTCCATTTTTGATTGGTGATCCATTGCAGTGATCCCATTGATCCATTTTTTTTAGACCCATGGATTGATTGATCAGAACTTATGCGGTTCTAACTTTTTGATATTATATACGTAATACAGTTGTTTCATATTATATATATATGTATGTATACATAGTCAGATACGTCCATCAGTCTTAATTTGATATATATATATATATATTTCTCAAATATATACATATACAGTCACATATAAACATATTTAATCATATATATATATATATAATCTATGTGCCATAGTAAAAGGATGGATTATCGACCCATAAAAAAGGCTGGGAATACTCAGTCCATTAAATGAGAGGGATTCATATGCTGATAATGTGTGGATTCCCATCATGGGATTAATGACTATAAAAACCGATAAACCTTTTACCATGTTTGACCATTGCATATATATATACTATTATATACAAGTATATATGATCAAATACATATATATATATTATTTTATAATAATATATTTATAATTATATGTACAACTATGTACAATAATGTTTATGTTTTTTAATATATATGCACAATAATATTACATTATATGAATACATATAAACATGTGCATCCAATGTGAATTATAAATGTCTAATCAAGTGTGTGACATGGGCCCTAGTCACAGCATATCACCCAGCGACCCAAAAAATCAGGTGTACCTACGTGGACACCACGGTGATCCAAAGTGGGGGCGCATAATGGAATTGATGGAACAAATCACTGTTTAGAAAACACAATCAGACACAAAATAGCAACATGGTGATCTATAGTTGATTTTCTTGTGATATATTCTGGCCATATTTATATGATGTGATAGGTGGATTATAAAATTCTGTACATATGTGGTGATTTATCAACAATATATGCAGATCGGGATTTAGCGACCCTGAATTCATGGATGGATGTTTCTGGGTAAATGTCAACAACCCCACAGATCTGGGTCACTGGAAATTCTCCAGGTAACTGTCCCGAAATGGCCTTATGTTTCAGGTGTTTTCTTGCGCTGGCCGGGCCAATGCAAAAGATGGGAGGCCTTATTCCAGGTTAGTATGATTTTGTTTCCAAATAGCCTATGACCTATCAAAATCATCGCGGCAACGGAAAATCCACCATGGAGATAAAATCTCTCTGGTAATTTTGTATAGCGATGTTTCAGCCATGGCCCATAGAAAGTTCGTGGATTTACCTATTGAAAAATGGTGATGTTCCATCGTTTTGTTGTATGTTTACCGGAGATTCATAGGGATTTCTGTGTGTGTGTGGGTCCAAGAACTCGATAGGGGATTCAACGATTCCACCTTATATAAAGATGTGAGAAAAGTTAGGAGGACCAAAGATAGGGATATGAGCCAGCAATGCGTTTTTAGACATATTGGGATATCACATTGCTGGAATATAGGGATATAACATGATATTCGAATATATAGGGATAATAGGGATAATAGGGATGTTTAATCACATGAATAGACAAGTAGAAGGCGGGTAACTTGAACTTTGCCTTCGTGAAAGTTTTACAACCAATAGTGACGACCCAGTTTTGCTTGTGGCATTTAGCAATTATCCGTCACTCATATATTGATAATGTCGGCCCCATTCACAAAGATGGTGTTGAGCATTGTTTGTGGGGCGACCTTTTTGGAGCGATACCTTTGAATTTCCATGACGTTTAAGTCTGCATCAGTCTAGCAATTTTCTTTTGGCAAAGTCGGGCCAAGTAATAACTGCTTGGTGGTTTGGATTTTTTGGATTTGTTTTTTTTCCAGAAACAGTTGGGAATTTCAGAATCCCAACTGACTTTCACTCCATCATTTTTCAGAGGGGTTGGTGGCTCAACCACCAACCAGTCCAGATTCTCCGGATTTTTGCAATCCGGTGCTATGAAGAGCATGAAAATGTGCCTAATGTGTCTCACATGTCCATGACATGAATGATATAATAGTGTTTATAATAGTGTTTAATAGTGTTTAATAGTGTTCAGTAGCATTCCTAATCCCCACCAATAAACACGTATGAAACAAGTAAACAGTCCAGATTGTCCTGACATTGGCAAAGCCAACAAGCAAGACCCCATCCCTCGTGATCTCATGACTTGCCAAGCCAGAAAAATGGACTGGTGAACCGGGGAACCCACCATTCCACGATTTTTTTTGAAAGCTGATTAGCCCTAATCGGCCAGAGAATTGGCATCATGATATATTCCATTTTCAAAGGCACTCAAGATCTATCATTCATTTCTTGAAGCCCTATGTTTGATGGTTAAATCTCTACTATAGCTGGTTAAATCACCATTTTTGGTGGATAACATCGGCAGTGGAGTACACAAACCATCCGACCTCACTTTTACAGCTTCGGAACTTAGGTCCAGATCCTACCATGTTGCGCATGCAGAGTGGCATCGTCTTCGAATGGGACGAGGAGTTTGATATAATTTGTGGCCAGATGTCCTTGTTCACCAGTGCCCTTTAGCAGTTTTACCAGTTCTAAAATGTTACAAATGGTTTTATATATTTTTATATCAAGGGATTTTTATCGGGGGCTATCATTCCATGGGGTTTTCTCACTGACTCAAAAAATGCTAGTTTTGGCCACATCTGTTGAGGTTTTTTCTCCGATCCATAGATATCCATAGCTGCTGCCTGGAGCCACAGGCCAACCATAGATGCCATCCAGGTCATGATCCATACAAGGTCGTGGTTCCCCAGTGAAAAAAATGGCTTAGAATATGTTAGAATCCCAGTTTTATAAACATATGAAAACTAGTTCGATATATCAGCAACAAAAACCATAGTGAACTTGGAGTTATTTGCACCAACTTAGCGATTCCGAACTGGGGCACCACCCTGTACCCTTGATCCACACCCCAATGACAAGTTGTACTTGTGCCAGACCACTTGCAGGTACACCTTTGCAGGTGCAGATCAAATCTCTAACTGACCTAACTCACTGGTTCCATACGTTCGGATCACCGCTGAAGGATCCATAGCCTTTTTGTTGCCATCTGGGTAAATTTCATCACGACCTCACGTCGTTCTCGAACCCTGGAAATCATGGTTTATTTGAGGGGAATCATCTCCAAATGGCCGCAAGATTCAGGTTGGTGAAATAGTATTTCATTTATACATATGGGATATTATATAATGAACATAAACATGTGATATTATTTCATTTACCCAGATCTATGTTGGGACTATGTTTCTATTTTTGTGGATCTATGGCCGCAAATATCACTTGATAAATTGGGGTTAAGCCTCTGGTAAATTGTCACATTTTCGACTGGGCCATGGCTTCAAGTTCGCAATGTCTGTAAACGTTTACCAGGCCGGGTATATCATCATATATCCCATTAAATCCCATTAAATGCCATTGAATCACAATTAAATCCCATTAAAACACCATATGTTAGTTTACCAAAGGGTATCCCTTTGAGCACTATACCAGACTGCTCCTCTATTTCCCTAACAGGACAATTGTTGCTGAATTTGGTTCAATCTGTTTGCTGGGGAAGCGCTGGTCAGGGGTATGTATACATACGTATATTCATGTATGTACATTATATATACGTATATACACATCGTATGCGTGCTCATGCAATATGATATAATATAATTGATGTATATATAATGTGGTATAATATGATATAATATAATATGATATGATATGATATATAATATAATATGATACATATAATATTATATTACATTGTAATATATATATATATATATATAATTTAATATATATATATATATATATATAATTTAATATATATATATATATGCAATTTGTTATTTATTATACTACATTATTCTTTGTATTCATATATGTGTTTACAGTTATATCATTTTATATCATATGAGACATGTTTCCAATATATTATAATGTATATATATATATATACGCATGCCACATGTAGATTGTACATCACGTCATTTTGGACATATGTGCAGAATAAAATTAAGACCAACAGAACTTCTCTTTAGAACAGCTTTACCTATCATGGTGTAGCGGGTTCACAGTTTCACCATCTTGGGGGATTGTCAAAAGCTCTTGGGGGATTTTAATCGAACGCTTCCTGGATTTTTCTGTGGGATGACAACCAATGGAAAATGGCCATTTATTGTTGATTTACCCATAAAACATGGTGATTTTCTATAGTTATGTTAGTTTACCAGAGGGTAATCCCAATGGTGAAATTCCATAGATTTGTAGGATTCCATTCAAGCCAATGGATGTAGCAGTGGAAGCAGTGGGATTCCAGGAATCATTCCAGGATCCCATGGATCCCATGGTTTGGGTCCGGTGGAATGTACGTCGCGAAAGGTCAGGGTAAGCTTCAAACAGGCTCAACCATACAGGCTAGAGCTAGGGGGTTTGTGGATTGGGACGATTCTCAACTAAAACCTGTCAGCTCAAGTAAAAATCGCTGGGTATAGCAAGTGTTTTCGTATGTTTTCGTTCATCCTCAGGGGCAAGTATATGATATTCTGTGGCTATCTTATAGGGATGTGGTAGGATTAATTAATTATATATATATATGGATGTGATAGGACCTTCAACAAGTCCAAGTGCCCCTTGCCTGTGAACTGAGGAAAGCCTGGTTGGGAAACGTTTGGAGAACTGTACGACTTTCATTTTTTGCCTGAAATGTGAAAGATGTCACGCCCAATTCTTCTTATGTACAATGTATGCAAGATTAGCATTTCGATTAGCCACTTAAATACAGCCATGCAATTTGTTGAGTCTTGTTGCAGGCATCCTTCATGATGTCCTTACGTTGGAAATTCTTCACTAATACCCCCTAATAAACACACCCATAGTCCCAAGTATGTAAACCCCCTATTAAACCCATGGTTTCTTGGGCCCCGCTGCTGGCTGGAGTGTTTGTAGCAACCCTGATTTATATCCAGATATACCTGGGTTTCCAGCTTCCATCACTTGCGAAGGGTCAGAACTCAGTTCTGTGTTCTCACTTTCATTGGTGGATCCCAACTAGTAATTGGATGTAATTGGACCATAACCAATACCCCGGTTACATCTGGGATATCACCGGTTTTATGATATATTATATATAATACCAGTAGTACCCGCACGAGGCGGGGCGGAAGTTGCCTTAGGGTTATACTATAAGACCTTTCTCATCTATAGAACTTGCATGTGCCGTGCGCCAGCCAGGCCCGTGTGTGCCTGCTTTGTGCGAAGCTGTTGCCGTGTTGTTGTCCAAGAACATGACCTGCGTGATCACGTTGCAATGCAACGCCAAGCGAACCTTTTCTTCAGACTTCACACTGCACTCTTCTCACCCCGCACTTCACACTTCGCACTTCACACTTCATGCACTTCACCCTTCACGTTGCATTCTTCATGTTCTACACCTCACTTCATCACAACTCATCTCATCTCAGCTCTTCCTATACCTTTGTGGCGACCTCGTTTACACACAACAAACTTCTACACACAGCAAGCTTTTACACAGAGAAGCTTTTACACACAGAAAGCTTTTACACACAGCAAGCTTTTACACACAGAAAGCTTTTTACACACAGCAAGCCTTTACACACAGCAAGCTTTTACGCAGAGAGGCTTTCTTTTACACACAGAAATTGCAAAGCGAAAAAAGAACGTTTTTGAAGCACTTTTTGAAAGGAATTTTGAAAAGAAACTCACCAGCGCCAAAATTGAGAAAATCTGCTGCCAGATCACTAGCGCAACCTTGATGCAGTCACTTCAATACAATTCACGACTCTCAGCTGCAAAAGACAATAGTATGACGCAAACAACTAAGGCGCCAAGCAACCAAACAACCAGCACCCGCCTCACACAGGAGCTGCCCTTCATCGCCGGCATGCAGCCAATTTACACGGAAAAACACAAGGTTTCGTGCTCCGGCTTCCTCCCCAAAACACAGCCCATGCAACATTCATGCAGCTATTACAATGCGTTTTGCAGCACCACGCGCACATCCATGCAGCCATTACAATGCGATTGGCATCCACACGTTGCAGAACACCAACAGCCTGACCAAGGGAGAACCGATTACGCGTTGAAACGATCCACGCCGCACCCGCCGCACAGGAGACTTCACACGGAAAAACACCAGGTTTCGTGCTCCGGCTTCCTCCCCAAGACAAGCCCCGGGCAACAGTCATGCAGCCATTACAATGCGTTTTGCAGCAACACGTGGCAAACACGCATCTCTGTACGCACATGGCAAAACAAGACATGACAAGAATCTCGCACCACCCTAAATGAATGTATTGTGATGTAAAGTCTCACACCGCCCTTCATGAGTGCATTGTTGTGTGATGTAAAGTCTCACGCCACCCTTCATGCATGTAAAGTTTCACATCACCCTTATGAGTAAAAGTCATCCGTAACTCGGAAGATTGCTTCCCAACTTCCTTTGATTATATACATATATTATATATATATATGTATGGGTTAGAACTGATTTATTCGGATGAGCATCCAAGTAGTGGGCGGCTATGGTCACCAACGCCAGTGAAGGTACTGGTGCGCCTTGAGACTTTTGTATTGTATGAAAAGATCATCTATGCAAGACGGTTGCTGTACAATGTGTAAAAGCATGTGGTTCTCGACGTTTGTTGCGGCTTGCATCTTTGTCACGTGGCTCTTACGTTTTCCTTGCTCTTATGCCTCGCCACGCTTGTGTGCACAACTTCGATGAATTCATAAAGTTATTTAAGTTGTTTGTTTGGGTTCCGGCACCGTGTGTTGTTGTTTCTTGTTTCGGAAACGAAGAAACGCAAGTCTGGCTGGCGGAATTCCGGGTCTTCGATTTCTGCGGTCTTTTGTGCTGTTTGTTTTCTGTTAAACTTTGGCAGGCAATGCAATCCTTTTTGACCTACTCGGGCAAGTCGAGTGCAAGAATTCAGATGTTAATGTGTTTCTCCGTCCCTCGTGACGTGTTTGTGTTTTGCTTTGTACATTGAGGACCGTGCTGTAGCATTGCGGCCACATTCCGAGGAAAAAAATCCCCGCAATTGAATTTCATTTTGAGGGCGCTGGTTTTGGGGCTGTTTTCCGGACCCAAAAATTGGGTCGTAAGTTTCATTTTTTTGAACAGGTTTGGCGATTTTTTATCGCAAAACAACGACTTTAAAAACGTGTGCTTGTGTTAGTTCCGCCCCGAAATGTTGGGTAAACCGAGTTTGGTTTTTTTTTTTACGTTATTTTGTCATAGCATGAGAAGGCACCGCAATTCAAAGCCCCATGCGAAGACAAGCGACCAGGGGCCGGGCTAAGCCAGGAGAACGGGGAGGGCTTCATCATTCCGTCCGAGGACCAGGCAAGGCGTTCAAGAGGTAGACGGCTGCAGCTTTGCTTGGCTTCTTTTGGGCAGGGGGGCGAGTTTGGGAAGACCTGGGCAAATTTTATTGTAAATCTCACGGAGGCAGGGCCCAAAGTAGAAACAAACATATCCAAAGTAGAGATTGGAACGTTTGGTTTTGCATGGTTTTGGGCTAGGATGGGCCCAGTGGAACAGCCTATCGTGGCTGCAAGACATTGCCCGCAAGGATGCTTTTCGCATGATTCGAGTGCTGCGGCGCGACATCAAATGGCACGACAGCCGCCGTGACTCGGTGTGACCGGTGAAAAGCAGATCCATGGTCTGAACGCAGCCGCCAAAGAGGAAAACATAGCGCCCACACTGCAGCCATCTCATCAGAGATATGTTGAAAATTTGAACATGAGAATCAACGTGGGACAGTGTGCCTTTTCACTGTTGCCATGTTTTTGTCGGTGTAATATTGAACTGCATTCACATCGGGGCCGCGCTGGGTCATATTGTTTCTTTCATCCCCCATGTATAGACCACCAGCATCCGTTACCAAATCATTTTTTAAGGTTCGTTCACGTGGAAACTTCAGGGGATGCAAAAGATTGAGTTTGGGATCATGTGAATCATGAATGTCAACTTGCAATGATTTCAGAAGCGCGTGAAACATTGAAACATTTATTTTCAGTGTATACTGTATACATCTCACCTGGGTGTAGCATGCGACATTCCCGTTGTGATTACCATCCCATCCCTTCCCCCTTGTATGACCTTAAACTTTTTAAGGTTACCCAAATGTATAGATCCAGAAGTAAACCGTAGTTTCTAATCGGGGTGTATCTAGGACTGAAGAACGGGAATATACCAAATAGCTTTCCCCGTCATTGTTCATCAAAAACACTAAAGTTTTTTTAAAATTGTTTGTGAATGTTCCCATTTGTCATCTAAGCAGATGAATAGGCATTATTAGGGGAAATGGCTTTTTTGGAATGGAACCCTCACCTCAGATCATTCCGATTCATTGGTGGGTGCCATGTCGCAGCCAAGGACTCTTTCCGGGTCAGTTTGTCCAATTCGATACAGCTCTGCCGCACGAGGCACGAACGATTCGTTTGGGTAATCCCGATCCAACTTGGGGTTAACCATTAGTTAACCATAGAATTCAAAAGGTTATATAATAACTATAGAAAAACATGGAAATTAACATAAATTAACCAGCTAACCATGGATTAACTAACTAACCGTTTTCAGTGTTTGACAATGGGGAATTAGCCGTGGAATCTTTAATTAGATTAACCAGCTAATGGATATATCACCTCTTTCTGGTGTGTGTGTGTGAATGGGGAATGAACCCCTACTTCATGGTCATGCACGAAGTGAGGATAATGCTGATTAACCACAGGATTTAAGCGTCTATGGGTCAAATCTAGGTGTGTAGTCGGTCCATGCCAGCTCGTAGATCTTGCGGGCGTTGAGCAACTGAGTTGGGGACAAAAAACTAGACGACGGATGGCCCGAGAGGGTAGAGGAGAAAGTTACTCAGGTGTAAGTAAAAAGACAGTGTAATGAGTATGTAAGAAGTATGTGGTGTAAGTAGAAGTAAGGACACTGATAGCGGGATATAGTGATTCTATGATGAAAGCTGAAGAGAGGTATTGAAACATGTGATACAGAACGACAGCAAGAAGATAAAAAGTGCTGCAAGACCAAGGCTGTATGAAGGAGACTGGGTAGAAGGAAGAGAGTGATTGACGAAAAGAAAAAGTGGAGAAGATGTAAGCTGTGAAGATGTAACACAGACACTTTCACACACAGACGCTCTTACACAGGCATGTTTTTACACAGACGCCTGTACATACAAAGACGCCTTTACACACAGACACCTTCTACACATACACAGACGTTTTTATGCATACATTTCACAAAGGCCGTTTTACAAACAGACGCTTTTACACACAGACACTTTTCCACAGAGCCGCTTTTACACACAGACGTTTTTACACAGACGCTTTTACACACAGACGCTTTTACACACAGACGCTATTACACACAGACGCTTTTGCACACAGACGCTTTTACACACAGACGCTTTACACGCAGAAGCTTTGCCCACAGACACTTTTACACACAGGCCCCTTTTACACACAGAAGCTTTTACACACAGACACTTTTACACAAAGACACTTTTACACACAGACGCTGTTACATACAGACGCTTTTACACACAGACGCTTTTACACACAGACACTTTACACACAGACACTTTTACACACAGACGCTTTTACACACAGACGCTTTTACACACAGAACCTTTTACACACAAAAGCTTTGACACACAGACACTTTTACACACAGACATTTTTACACACAGACTCTTTTGCACACAGAAGCTTTTAGACACAAGCTTTTGCACACAGAAGCTTTTACACACAGACACTTTTACACACAGATGTCTTTACACACAGGCCCCTTCACACACAGAAGCTTTTACACACAGACGCTTTTACACACAGACGCTTTTACACACAGACGCTTTTACACACAAATGTCTTTACACACAGGCCCCTTCACACACAGAAGCTTTTACACACAGACGCTTTTACACACAGACGCTTTTACACACAGACACCTTTACACAGACGCTGTTACACACAGACGCTTTTACACACAGACGCTGTTACACACAGAACCTTTGACACACAGACACTTTTACACACAGACACTTTTACACACAGAAGCTTTTACCCACAGACACTTTTACACACAGACGCTGTTACTCACAGATGCTTTTACACACAGAAGCTTTTACCCACAGACACTTTCACACACAGACACTTTTACACACAAACGCTTTTACACACAAATTCTTTTTTTTTACACACAGACGCTTTTACACACAGGCACTTTCACGCACAGACGCTTTTACACACAGACGCTTTTACACACAGAACCTTTTACACACAGAACCTTTTACACACAGAACCTTTTACACACAGACGCTTTCACACACGCAGACTTTTACACACAGAAGCTTTTACACACAGACACTTTTACACACAGACGCTTTCACACACAGACCCTTTTACACACAGAATCTTTTACGCACGGAAGCTTTTACACACAAAAGCTTTTACACACAGACACTTTTACACACAGATGCTTTTACACACAGAACCTTTTACACACAGAAGCTTTTACACACAGACGCTTTTACACACAGACGCTTTTACACACAGATGCTCTTACACAGAGACTCTGTTACACACAGACACTTTTACACACAGACGCTTTTACACACACACACACGCACACGCACTTTTCCACACAGAGGCTTCTACACACAGACACTTTTACACGCAGAACCTTGTCAGGACCAACCAAATTCTTCCAACAAATCCAGTTTTTTACACTCGAACTTTCGTGCGAAAGGGCTGCCGCCGACAATGTGAAATCGCAATTTTGATCAATTTTGCATCAGTTTTTGATGATCGACCCTCATTTTGTGCGAAAGGGTTGCCGCCGACAATGTTTAATCACAATTTTACTTCAGTTTTTGGCGATCGAACCTCATTTCGTGCGAAAGGGTGGCCATTTTGTGGCGCCTTGTCGGCACCGCCCGCGGCCTTAAGAGAGAAGAGACAAAAGAAGGAGAGAGACCCTGACAGAGGGGAGAAAGAGAGAGAGAGAGGGAGAGAGAGAGAGAGAGAGGGAGGAAGGGAGAGAGGGAGAAAGAGAGAGAGGGGGAGAGAGAGAGAGAAGATGTGAAGATGTGAAGATGTGAAGATGATATGTGTAGATGTGAAGATGCGAAGATGATATGTGAGGACAAGATGTGTAATTAGATGTGAAGATGTGAAGATGATATGTGGAGATGTGAAGATGAGAAGATGTGAAGAGGCGAATGTGATATGTGAAGATGTGAAGATGTGAAGATGGAATGTGTAGATGTGGACATGAGAAGATGATATGTGCAGATGTGAAGATGTATAACAGACCCCCACTATTAGAAGAATCCTTCGGTCAGACCCTCTCGGGAAAAAACATTTTGGGAGCGACCTACCTAGTAAACCTTGATTAGGTAGTTCAATAGCTCAATCATCTCTAATATAGTGCCATACAAGGAGATATAAAGTAGTTCAACCAACTAAAGACAGCATGACATCTTGCTTGCAGAGAACTCAAGCGTAGCCGCAGAAAAAAAAAATCTATCCCAGACTTGGATGAAGCAAAACCGAAAGGATCCGGTTGCTTTTCCCGAAAATATCCAGTTTGATCAATCGAAGACAACGTCTGCATATATATATATATATGTTAATTCTCTCATGGAACATGATAGATTTTTACATACAACGAAACGTGAAGAATGTAATGTTTCATTACATGTCTGTGGTGACTTTAACTAACGTTTGAAATGACAAGAAACCTGTCAAAACCAAACAGTACAGATTCAGTGAGGACATGCAGAAATCTGTTTCAGTGAACATTGACTCATCAATTCTGCAGTTCCATTTTAGCCGATGATTGTTCATAATGTTCACTTATGTTGCAATTTTGGATTCAAGCTTCAAAAGAAGCGCAGTGGCAAGTGCCACAACAAGACATGGCAAGTGCCACAACAGAACATGGCATTCAACTTAGTTTCATACTTGACATGTCGTCTAACCAGTGAAAGTAAACATGAACAATTTCACAATCATCCACATCATGTTCACTTTCAGATTTTTCGTTTTGGTTTCAAACTTTTCTGACTGGGTTCATCACCGGAGTTGTCGCTGTGCTTTACTATTTGATTCACTATGGCTGAAGACCTTCCACAGAATCAGTTTACAGTGCAAATCATGTTCAGTACAGCTCCAGAGCATCACGAGCCAATCATCAAGGACATCCTGAACATCTTTGACAACTTTGATGGGATGGACTGTGACATTAATGACTATGTCTTTCCAATGCTCACTCCGTTGAACCATATGTTGGCCCCCTCTGTGGAATCTATGAATTCCCATTGGGCGGCGTGGGATGACACGCTCTCTGAGGACAAGAGGATCCACTTAGCAGTGCTCCATGTGCCCTTGTTTGCCGCCATGCTGCGAGCCGGCCGTGCATATCAATCGAAGACAACGTCTGGCATATATATATATATATATACATAGTTTATCTATCTTAATCAATATTGCATATGATATTACAACATATACAATATTGATTAAGATATACTATATAAATATACTGTATATTTTATTTATATTACTATGTTATACATACATGCAATGTATAATATATATATATATGTGGAATATGTATATATACGGAATATATACATTATGGTATATATATATGGGTACTAAATATATATATATATATATATATATACTTTTTATATATATGTAATATATATATACACTAGATATCAATGATTTCCATGAATGTATAGATATGAATCATATCTATCCATTCGATGATTTTCACATCTCTGCCCCAGGTGCCTGTGACGTCGCCCTTGGACCCTGAGGCACCTCTGGCCTTGCGCGTGCGTGGCTTGGAGGTGCCTGACCGGTGGAGACCGGTGGAGAACCATGGGATCTGGGGGATTTTCAGTGATTTCCAGGGGAAACTCATGGAAAAATATCGGAAAAGCATGGAAAATGTGGGAAAATCATGGGAAAATCATGGGAAAATCATGGGAAAATCATGGGAAAAATCCTCTATAACTGGAGGTTGATTAGCTATAAGTGTATAGCTAGTAAAATTATTGAACTAAATGGAGCGTAATGAGATTGAATGGGAAATGTGTGGGAAATAGGTGGAATATTGTGTGAATATTGGATGTTCATGAAACCCATTTCAGCATGGCTAATCATCAATAGCTACATGATTAATATATTAGTACCTGTCAATACCTATTCAAGTAGTAATGATTCTGATAGTCATGATGAATCAAAACCATTTTTGTTTACATTATATTGATTTCAAATTAATCCATGAATGACTATTATAATGAATCTGCATGAATTAAATGGATTATAATTCGAATTCGTTTACTTGTATTGTATAATCATATTCATATTTTGAATGATGTGTATATATATAGTATAATATATGAGGAGAATTCCCTTCGGAAATGTAAATGGAGGCTGGCACAATCATCTTTAAATGAATAATATAGATGGATATAAACGGTGTATTGTACATTGCCACGTTTTGTTTACCAGCAGGTATTTGAATATTTTTCTGAGATCCCTGAAAATGAGTTGCAGTTTCAAGTCGAGATTTGAGAATCAAAAAAGGTGGACAAAATAAATGGGGAGTTGATGGGGACAGTTCACAAAACTGCGATGGAATCTGATCATGGTGAGTTTGACCTGAGATTAGTGCATAATTTCCAGATGTTTGCCAGTCTCAAAAACGAAGTTGGCTGTTCTAAGCTCTGTGTGTGTGTTACTGTCAGCATCAGACATATCGGGAAACAATTTGATAAATATAGATGTAGATAATGAAGAAGAAGAAAAATGATGATGATGATGATGATGGTGGTGGGTGGATGGATGGATGGATGGATGGATGGAGGGATGGATGGAGGGATGGATGGACGTACGGACGGATGAATGGATGGATGATACTGATGATACTGATGATCTGATGATACTGATGATACTGATGATACTGATGATTGATTTATCATTAATTACTGTTAATCTTGCAGGGACAGAGTGGGACACGACTGGATATATGATCAATAATATGAAATGCATTTATGGGCTGATGATGTTTGTTGTTTTTTTTTTTCATAACGAGGTAATACTACCCTACCAAAATAAAAAGGTGATGATAACAATTGGAACTGGAATTTCCTATAGATCTTTGATGCTGTTCAGAGGTGAAGCAATGATTTGCCTTGGTTCTCTTGGATTCCTAGAGAAGCTCCCTGTTTTTTTAACCATGGACCAAACCTTAGAGTCTTAGACTTTAGAGCCATAAAGCATTGAAAAATGGGAATGCTGGGATTGCAAACCGCTGAAAAACGAGAATTTTAGCACTGGTTGAAGATGGGGGTATGCCTTCCAATAGAGGTTTCCATGAATGGTGGTACCCCAAAATGGATGGCTTGTAATGCAAAATACCATTCAAATTGATGATTAATTGGGGTTCCCCCCATGACTTAGGAAACCTCCAAATAACACCCCTTTAATAGGGAAAGTGCTGATCAACCAATGGATGGAACATACTTCACATGTGGATTTTGAGCCGTTCGGGGAAACAGATTAGCCGTTCGTATCGTCCGGATGATGCAAGCATCATTAAAGCCCTTGACAGGTCCCCCAAACGAGAAATCGGAGAAGTCAACGCCCCAGCGAACTGTAAGGGCTCCTTATGTTTAAATCGCTCAAAGTTAGCTGTTATGTAAGAAATATGTACCCTCTGGATATTTAACATAGCCATGGAAAATGGCCCATTTATATATGGTTTATCTATAAAAAATTGTGATTTTCCATAGCTATGTTGGTCATAACCAGATGGTAAGATGTATTTTGATATGTTGCTTTAAACTTCGTCGTGTGGACGGTGGCTTCACAGACTTTCCACAGACTTTCCAGATCAGTCCAAGAAACAATTACATGACGTACCTAGTCAATCCATATATAATTTCATTGTATAATTCTATTCTACTACTTTTCCATAATACATATGATCTGGGTAAATTTCATCACGACCTCCCTCTCACCGAGCCCTGGAATCATGGTTAATAAGGGAAATCATCCCCAAATGGCCGCAAGATTCAGGTTGGTGAAATATTATAATTTACCCAGATATGGTATAATTATAGAATATTATAGACATTCCACGAGGATCCCAATTGATTTTCCAGCAGCAACGCAGATTCGCTTTTCGCTGGAAGAAGCCTACGAGATGATACCCCAAGGCGTGAAATCTGCTGCGGATGCAGGCTGTGATGGGATTGATGTGGGACTGAGATTGATGCTTGAACTATGATATAGGGGCTTCCAGAAATGGGGGTACCCAAAATGAATGATTTATAAGGGACAATCCATCTATAAATGGATGATAACTGTGGGGGACCCCTATTTTAGGAAACCCCCATCTGTATATAATTCATCAGTCTATTGACTGCAAGTCAATCATTACTAGTTGATGGCATTTATGATAGTTATATACATAGGTGGTGGGTTATAGTTGGGTATCCTGGTATCTTCCAAGTGTTTTGGGCTTTAAGCAGCCAATAAGTATTGGGGTTTGCTACAAATTGGGCTATAATGGGATATATGGATATATATGGAACTTATAACCACAATTTGATGCTTGATTTATAGGTGATTCATTGGTTAGGTGAATTTAGGTGATTTATGTCATTTAGAGTTTCTGTGGGTACTGATGAGGGTCCCAAAAAGGGCTTAGTTCATCTTATGTCCAGTTTAGGACTAGTTGACGTGGTGTCTAGATGCGTGATTATGATATTTGGTGACTCAATCACCAATGTTTCAATGATGAAATCATGCTCCCCGTTCTCAAAAAAAAACATTCCGGAATTGGACGGGAACATGTTGAGAAAAAAAAAGTCCCCCCAAACAAAAAACGGCTGTCAAAACAACTGCTTCCTGATTCCGGACGCAATTGGGTGTGCCTTTTTTGTCGTGCTGACAGTGTCAGGTTCCCGCGAAGCGATGCTGTTGGAAGCCCCTCCCCAGGCACGGTTTTTGCCTGGGAAATCCCGGATCCAAATGGGGAAAAGATGGAAAAATCATCCAATTTATGGTGGTTTATAGCGAAAATCACCTATACATGGTGGTGGTTTGATGCCATTTATAATCCGCATAATGGGACACATGATTTATAAATTGAGGGTTTAGAGCGAACATATGCAAACATCATTGAACTAAATGGTGGTGTTTCAATGAAAATCCTATAAATGGAGATTTCGTTCCCTGGGAAAATCATTGAACTATGAGTGATTTCCCAGCCAGCCACGTTTGAGTACTGGGTATATGTCCAAGTTACCAAATCAAATTCAGCTCAGCCAAAATCACCGAGTTTTTCATCATGTTGAATCCAAAAGATCCAGCGAAATCCATTTTGAATTGGACCCAACCATGTTATAATAAATGTAGTGCCAATGGATTATTCCATTATCATTAAAAGTATGTCATTTTTCCAGATTTTCGCCATGTTAAACTCACCTTTTTTGGCTGTTGAAGTCATCATCCGTCCAGGCAGCTCTGGCCGAAGCTTCGGAGGTGGATGGCGCGGACGAGGCCCTGAAATGAGGGAAATTCAGCGTGATTTCAGCAACATTGATATTTGGTTGGTGATTAATGATGGTTAATGATGGATAAGAAAATGGTTAATGATGTTGGTTAATGGTGATGATTTATTGGTTGGTGGTTTTTAACGACTAATGATGTTGGTGAACGATTAATGATGGTTAATCATGGATAATAATGGTTAATGATGTTGGTTAAGGGCGATGAGGAAAACTGGTTGGTGGTTTGGAACATGGCTGGATTTTGACTTTCCATTTCATATATGGGATATTATGGGATAATCCTTACCATCTGACGAACTCATATTTTTCAAGATGGTTAAAACCACCAGCCAGATGAAACATTTTGATTTCACTGATAGCTAAGTTGCTATAAGATGACATCTACCCTCTGGTAAACTAACATGACTATGGATAATCACCATGTTTAATGGGAAAACTCGCTATAAATGGCCATTGCCCATAGCTATGTTAGTTTACCAGAGGGTAAGTTGCTATAAGATGACATCTATCCAATAACTGTTGGCTTTATGGATTGCTCCTTTTTTTGGGGTCTATTTCGGCAGCAAACATCACTGGGGAAACAAAAAAAACCATGGAGAGACAAAAAAAGGTCCTGGGATCAGCGGTACTACATTTTGCCCAAAGGCTTGCATTTTCACATGATCAAGTCTGATAAACCATTGGAATTATTGCTAAATAGCCAGAGGGTAAATCGCAGATGTTCCAGATATGGAGGGTTCCCTAACATATCTAGCATGCTTTGGATCTGCAAAATTCCATGTCAAGACTATAATGACTAATGTCAACCCCGGATAAGATTCAACCATGGTTTATTAATTAGGGGGGTACTCCTCCAAATAATCATAATCTGATACTTGAATGGTATCCCCCAATGAAACAACCTAGGGGTTGATTAATCCAGGGTTGACATTAAATCATTGGAATTGTTGTCTAGAACGCAGAGGTTTCACAGCCAAACAGAATGGGGATTGATGATTCATGTCATATGAATCGAAGTCAGTCAGCGTCTAGAAAGTTCCTGTACATATTGTGATTCACCAAGCCAAAATTGATTGGTTTCAACATGTTTTAACCTGTTTTAACTAGTATTATCAACTATATCAAAAAATATATGGCATATTGCACCATGCTTAAACTACAGGGCCTTTCTGCCAAGAAATCCTCTTGCCCAGGCGGACGTGGAGCCTGTCCCGGATGGAGCTTCCCTGGTTCCCACGTCGGCGTTGGAGGTGCAAGCTCCACGGTCAGCGTATCCGGTCGTTCCTGGACGACCGGAGCTGCAAACGAAGCCACTCGGCCGACTGTTCATTGGTGATTTATTGGTTGGTGGTTTGGTTGATGGTTAATCATGGATAATACTGGTTAATGATGTTGGTTAATGGCATGGTGATGAATGACTGGTTGGTGGTTTGGAACATTGCTTTTATTTTTCAGAATATATGGCATATTATGGGATAATCCTGCCCATCTGACGAACTCATATTTTTCAAGATGGTTAAAACCACCAACCAGTGATGATTGATTGGGCAATCAAGGAAGATTCAGGCCCAAGATTCAGGACCGGGTTGAAACTTTCACTGGGACTTAGTAGGATTTGACTTTTCTATCTTTTTTGGGGTGCGGGTTAGTGGGTGTTTTATGGGTTATGAACCTACCTGGTTGAATTGGATCAAATGTTGTGATGGGATGTGGAAAGCTGTGTGGCATGTGGGAAATTCAAGGAACGACCATCACTTTTGGGAAATACGCTTGCTGAAGTGGATAAGTATAGGTTTTAAGCGGTTATAGCAATCCCCAAAAAGATAGGTGTTTCCACCTGTTATCGATCTTTTTTTGGGGTTGATATACTGTAATTGGCGCTGTCCACTGCGAAAGGTTAGGAGGCCTCGTGAGGCCTTTAGGCGGGTGATCCATTGTGAAGCTTGACCTGTCATTCTGCCACGTTTGGTTATGTTGGTTGGTGGTTTTAAGCCACAATATGTTTTTGGGCGAAAAAAAAAAACGTCGATTGAACCAGGTTATGAACCAGGTTATGAACCAGGTTATGAACCAGGTTATGAACCAGGTTATGAACCAGGTTGTGAACCAGGTTGTGAACTGGTGAACTGGTTGTTCGGCAGATTTTTCTGGGCAGACTGAGTCGATGTTTCGGGGAAATTCTTCGATGGCACTAGCACCATTGTGAGTTACCCCCCATACTTTGTAAGTTGGAATATAAGCCATATTTATATATACAGTATATATATATATATGTATATTCACCATTTCAGGAACCGATTGATTGGAGGTACCTACCATATATAAGGCCTACCATATATTAGGATCCTGGAATTTCCATTGATATATCATATATACCAATATGAAACTATTGGATGTCGGATTTCCGAATGACCATTGGTGACCAAGATGTCTCTGGAGTTTTCCATGTTGTCCATTTGCGTCCTCACTGAGGAAGAAGGTCCATCCCTTGCTCCAACGCTTTGCCAAGCAAGCGCCGGAAGTAGCTGAGGCTGAAAGCATCTGGGCAGCAGACCTTCGCCAGTGGGTGATGGTCATCCTTTGTTAAACACACTGAAGCACCCGGTTGGTGGTTTGGAACATTTGGATTATTCCCCACCTGCCAGGTGAGGGTTGTTAGATTTTATCAGAGTTGTGCTTCTTCTCCTCCTCCTCCTTCTTTTCCTCCTCGTTCTCCTCCACCACCTCTGCCTTCACTTCCATGTCCACTTCCGCCTTGCCAACCCTTCGCCAAGCTCTTCGCCAACTTCCGCACGCAATGGCCACTGCTGGACCTCAACTGCAAGGGTCTGAGCGCACAGGGCACCGCTGGACCTCATCCTGGGACCTTCCGATCTCAGTGAGCACGGCTGGACCTCAACCTGGGACCCTCCGATCTCAGTGAGCACGGCTGGACCTCAACCTGGGACCCTCCGAGCTCAGTGGGCACCGCTGGACCTCAACCTGGGACCTTCCGAGCTCAGTGGGCACCGCTGGACCTCAATGGCCAGATAGAATGCCAGAAGATATGCCAGATAGAACGCCAGATAGCATGTCAGATAGAATGCCAGAAGATATGCCAGATAAAATGTCAGAAGATATGCCAGATAGAATGCCAGAAGATATGCCAGATAGAATGCCAGAAGGTATGCCAGAAAGTGCCAGAATGTTTGCCAGATAGAATGCCAGAAGATTTGCCAGATAGAATGCCAGATAGGATGTCAGAAGATATGCCAGAAGATATGCCAGATAGAATGTTAGAAGATATGCCAGATAGAATGCCAGAAGGTATGCCAGATAGAATGCCAGATAAAATGTCAGATAGAATGCCAGAAGGTATACCAGATAAAGTGCCAGAATGTTTGCCAGATAGAATGCCAGAAGATTTGCCAGATATAATGCCAGATAGGATGTCAGAAGCTATGCCAGAAGATATGCCAGATAGAATGCTAAAAGATATGCCAGAACATATGCCAGAAGATATGCCAGGTAGAATGCCAGAAGATATGCCAGATAGAATGCCAGATCGAATGCCAGAAGATATGTCAGATAGAATGCCAGAAGATTTGCCAGTAA
>Ga0126342_10002341_pt1 | contig 29337 bp, 30 predicted proteins | sample Cyp1metagenome_FD_92528 | JGI IMG/M metagenome (GOLD analysis project Ga0126342, IMG submission 92528) | Coral microbial communities from Lord Howe Island, Old Settlement Bay, Australia - Cyphastrea 1 metagenome | ecosystem: Host-associated > Invertebrates > Cnidaria > Coral ...
AAACTCACAATAAGTGAAACAGAGGGAAGGTTGTTTCAAGTAAACTTTGGCTCATCATCTTGTCTACCTACAATGAATATGTTATGCAGGTTTTTGATCGTCAGCATGGCTGAAAAAGCCCGCTGCAGGGACGTGCCCAAATAGACCCTGTTTTTCCATGCCACGGGGTTACCTCCAAAACAGTCATAATAAAGTCCCTATTGTCAATCAACTGGCTTGCCATTCTTATCCCAACAATAAACTGGCTCTGAATCAATGAACAGTATAAACTGGCTTATTCGTGATTAGTGATGAATTTCGATTATGTTATATTATACAAAGCTAGTACCCTCCCTACTGGCCCTACTATTGACAAACTGGGCGGTTTATTCATCCTGGCTTACCATTCTCTCGACCAACGGTGCATCGCCGAGCATCGCAGCAGCGCCAGCCCCGAGGTGCGGAGCAGCACAGAAGCGCCCGCGGCCACGGTGCAGGTGCCGCTTGGCACGCCAGGCAGACCATACAGCGGCATTTTTTGGGAGCAAGAAGGTCAAAGTCATGGGATTGACCGTGAGAAATGGTTGATCTACCATCACCAATTGATTTAAGCTGATAAAATGGTGATGTAGTGGGGATGTGAGATGATGGTTATGATGGTTGGTCTGCCTGTGGATCATTTTGGTCTCCTACAAACTGAGTACTAGCATCTAGGAACTGCGTGCTTGCTTGGGTTCGCCCCTATGTCCAGTGGATATGGGTCTATAGTTGGTCACATCTACGAGGCGCTTGAAGTGTTTCGGACTTTGGTTCCTCTTTTCAGCGCTGCAGCTGGTCCATATTCCAATGCAGTTGTCGCGCGTTGCCCATCTTCATTCTTTGGGGCTGCAGCAAGCTTGGCTTTGGGAAATGCAGTGACGGGCAAATGCAATCATGCAAACAAATTGCCCAGATGTCTGGAATCCAAACGGATTGAGCCCACAATGGCCTGGAATGTTCACATCTTTTCAACATGAGAAGTGTACCAGATTGATGACACAAATAGAATGCCACTGCTCTCCGTCCTCTGTCACCACGGCACTTCCTTCCCTTGCCAATCGAAGAAGCGCCCAGAATCTGCCATCGTCCGTGACTCCACGATTTGAAGATGCTTCTGGACCTGGTTTCACAACCAGTCTCAGTCTTCCACATTGCCCAGTACGACAATACGACATTGAAGTATACTAAGTATACCACCATACGTTCACAAACTTAGCTCCAAACGGCTTCATCTACATCTTGCCTTGGCTAAAAGACTATGCAGCACACATTGTGTCATGACGTAAAACCACACGCGTGGACTTGCTTCAGCCTTGAGAAAAGACATCAGCCACCATGTGCACCACACATGCTTTACCACCAAGGCACACTTTGTACTTTGCTCTCGCACGTGCGAAGGCACGAGTGAGATCGGTGTCCACCGTCCCAGGGTGCAGCGCAAAGCAGCACACCGAGTGTCGCCGGAGTTCTATGGATGCGCAGCGCACCATCTGCATGGCAGATTCTCTGACTACAACAGGCTGAAAAGGGACGGAAAGTGAACCACATTGAGATACCATCTCCAACAGCGACTGTCACCAGGCATCCCATCAAACAACAAGGCCTGGTTCAATGCTGCCTTGCTGCTCCGGTAAGAGTACCAGCCACCTCATCTAGAAGCAAAAAAACATGAAAATACATGGTCATGGTCATGGTGAGAGAACCAAGCCTGGAACAGTTGAAACATTTCTCAGCCAAAGGTCCAGTGGCATTGTCGCCGATGGAGCCGACGCGCGCGCTGTAGAATACGGCTCTTGCTCCAGGAACATCGCTATCCTCAGTCCTCTGATCTGTAGCACCGGCCTTGAGGAGCGGCGAAAAATGCTTCAACACCAAAAGGGGCCCAATCGCGTTCCTCAGAGTGAAGGCCAACTGCCAGGGCAGCGAGCAGAAATTCAGAAAACAGGACTCGGTGACTAATTCACTAAATCATCTAAGTGACAGAGCTGAAACAGTTCCAAAACTCGTTCGCACCCAGGCTCACAGCAAAGGAATAGGCCAAAGCATTCGCTTCAACTTTTTGCAGGTGATTCTCAGGGATCACTCCCCGGTCTTTGTCTTGCCTCACAGTGCTTGACATGGCATTGATGGAGACACGAGCCTACCATGCCAATGATATCAGATTGCTGGCGTGCAAAATCTGCACATGAATACGAACAAAGATAAACCACGATACACCTAAAAACTAGCCACACAGCTGCACCCTTGCAAGAAGATATATATATATATGTAGCTACATGCCTACTGATACACATTGTGGTCACAGCAAACAGCTTATTGATTACCACACCCAAGTATCTCAAGAGAAGTTGGTCCCGTTGCTGCCATGCTACAGCAGCCCAGCAGTGTGGCAGAGCAAATGCAATCCGCCGCGTCCGCCGCCTCCGCCGCCTCCGCCGCGTGGCGACTCCAGCAGCTCTTTGGCTCTGGACGCTGCTGAGGAAACGCTGTCAGGATCCTTGAACAAGGTGGGAGATAATGCTGCGATGCTGCGATTCAAAGTGCAGCACAATCTTTTAATGTTGTCCGATTCTGGATGAATGTGAGTCAAATTCAGTGCAAAAAATAATGTTGCCAAATGTGTACAATGAAAGATGATAAAGCAGTGTGCGGGATGATGCAAATGTCCAAGAAAGCCAAGCCGAGCATCTGTGACATCAAGTTCCAGTATTTCGACGATGTCAGGGAAGGACCTGGTGAACAATCACAGCATGCTGGCCGCATGGGTGTTCCTGAATACTGCTACCATTCCACCCCGCAAAAGGTGCCTAGGCTTACCCCACCATTGGTTAGCAACATCCAGTCACAGGTGCAAACACAATGGTCAGAGATTGTTGCAATGAACCCACCTATAACTCCTAGCTAGCAGCTACTAGTAACTATATAGATCTATATAGGATCTATATAGTATAAAGATAGTATAAATATAGTATCTGTATAGTATGGTAAATCCATCATCAAACAGCACACCATTCACCAAACAGCTGCTGTCGCCTCCGCACTTCCTCCAAGGCCGGCACCGGCCGCCGCGCCGCCGCCAGCACCCGGCCCTGGGAGCCCCCGGAGCCGCCGGCGCGGTGCGCCACTTCGGCCAGGTGCCGCGTGAGCGCTAGGCCCAGCCCGCGGGAGGCGCCCACCACAAGGCTGTGCATTCTGTGCATGGGATGCATGGGATCGGTGGTCAAAGTGTTCAGATTTGTCCATCGCCTATGTGTTCGTACATGTGGTACATATATGCCCATATGATACACATTTTAAACTATACACATATGTGATATGTGTGTATTAAATATATATATATATATGATATATGCGTGTGTGTGTATAGTTATATACATATAGAATATGCGTGTTGGGTAATTGGGATCTGGGGGGAACATCATCCTAATCCTAAACATACCTGGAACCTAAGCAGTTTTGGGAAGGAAAGAAACCACTCAGCTGTTGCTGCATAGTGGTGGAGCGTACCATGATGGCGCATGACTGCGGAAGAATGTCAAAGGACTTGCATATGCATGACGGTCTTCAAAATCATACTGAACAGAGTGGTGCATTGGCCATACCTTTTGCCGAACTGAACAACCCTTCCTCCCACCAGAAAGCCCTTCAGAAAAAAAACATAGAAAAACCATGGGTTTTAAGTTTTGACGGGATCTATTTCGAACGCTCCATCAATGCCATATCCTTTGCTTTGATGGCAACAGCTGCGGTCAGTGCCTCAGTTTCTACAACTAGTGACACTTCCAACACATTCTGCCTGAAGTTGGCCACACCGGCGCTGCAAGTCAGATGCTGTTCCCAGGCGGTCAACCCCCTGGCCCAAACTGACAGTAGGCCATCGCACTCGGTCTTGTCAACTGAAGGTATGATGACTATCTTCGCGCGGACCTGAACGAACACAAATTCCTTCAGCTCAGTCCCAGCTCCCTTCGGAAAGATCAGGTTTCCCAAGATTCCATTCAAAGTGAGCGTGACTGGACATTTAGCACTGCAACGTACCAAACGTGCAAGACTGCTCAAAAATATGTCTACGCAGCTGAGTCAAAGTTGCTGGGCTCCAGCCTGAGCCACATGTTCCTCCGCGTGCTTGTCTGCGCGCTCTTTCAACTTCTGGATGGCTGCCTGCCATCACCGTCACACCGCACCATGGCAGAAATGTGCATCGCTGCATCGCCATGATCTCCACCGGAGCCTCCACAGCAGCATCCACGGGTTCAATGACCTCGTCACCGTGAATCAGCTCCGGTGGCCCAGCCTCAGGATCAAAAAGCTGCAGGGTGCTTCGGCCAACCATTGGGGTTGGAAGTTGGAACAATCCCGTTCTTGGAGGAATGAAATGAAGTTGAAGTCACTGACAAGTTTTGTTTAGGCTCTTTACTTGACATTAAACAGAGAATGGAGACTGTCCATTGATCAATGTAAAAGTAGCAGGTTTCCGCCTTGTGCCCAAGGTGTTTCTCACTTCTTTGAGATCTTTGAGTGCCACACAGGCTGGTGAGCCATGCGCAGCAGCCACCAGAGATCTCTCTCCATATCCTGCTCGGTCGAGTTGGGCCCCTTTGATGCTCTCATTTCACCCAAACGCAGCACCATTGTGGGATGAGAGGAGAAACCCGAGATCTGGAACTCAATCCGCACCTCACCCGCCGTTGCCCCCACAAAACACATATTCCTCCCCCCCACAATGTGTGTTGCCTCCATGAAGTAGGCAATTTCTTCCAAAAATAGACCCACCTTGGCTGCCAAGGTGGTGCCCTCCCTCAGCATCTGTCATGGGAGCCTTGTATATAGTATAACTGCACTCAGAAATGCATTGGAAGGAACCCTGCAATGCAGAAGCAACTGAAAACGACCATTTCAATAGCTTGCCATAAGTTGGATAACTTCCTGAACTGATGTTCCCAACTTACAGCCAGCGCAGCTAGGACTGTGCCCGCTGCTGTCACTGTCTCTAGCTGTGTTGGCTCCTTCGTCGGCCTCAGTGGATGCAATGCGAATACTGAATCCAACGAGCTAATGTCAACTTCATGTCAACAGCCAGTTTTCGCTCTCAGCCTGTCAGCTTGTCAATACGTGTTCTTTCTACTCTGGACTTGAACACCCGACACTTTTTCCAAAAGAGATGGATGTCTTTTGAGATGAATCAGACCAAGAGTTCACAACGAAAGTGCTGACAGCGTTTGAAATCAGCTTGTCGCGATGCACTTTTTTTCAATCTTCCTGATTTGTCATTGGCGCGCCACATGTGCCAAATGACTCAGTCCATTCCCCCGAGCCCAGCTTCTGTGGGTTTCAGGGGTGCATTGCACTTCACCAGTGACATGATTTCATCATCTTGACGCTGGGCTTCCTCGGGAAAGAAGCGTTGCATTATACGATGCTCCAGCTGCAAGTAGTGTTTCTGAGTTTCCAAGTCATCTTGTGTGGACAGGGCGGCCAGGTGGTACAAGTTCAACAGGGCGGGGTGTTCCTCCAACCTAGAGGCAGACGAGACGCTCTCAATCAACACCTCCAACATCTGCTGAAAGGCTGGAAGCTCCTTGGAATCTGGAAGGCCAGCTTCCACATCTTCCCACAAGGCATGGACCACCAGGTGATGACGATGGCCTAAGAGATTCTCATCATCAGATTCTTCTCCAACCTTTCGTGCCGGACTTGCTGGTTCTCTCTGAAGCTGCGCCTCCCTCTCCAAGCAACGAGCTGCATAGCTCACGTCGGCCACTTTTTTGCAAGAAAGGCATTGCAGCACTGAACTTCCAGGCCTGCAGGGGCACAAGTCTGGCTCGCCACACTCGGCACAATTGAAACTGCGCTCCACTTCGGGTAGCTCAACACACCGGGGGCAACTGCACGTAAAGCCCCATTTCTGGAAAGCCTCTGCGCGAGCAGTCATAGAACAATAGCCTAATGGAAAGTTCAAGTAGTCGATGGACAACACCTCGCCCTCTTCAATGTCTCGAAGTGCTCTATAGGTCTGAGGTCCATCAGCATTTGGGGAGGCCGTGCATGCCGTGCCCAAAAAGCAATTTGGCAAGCAGGAGTGCTCGAACATGCTGCCGGCAAACATCAACTGCACACTCTGACCACCATGTCCAAAGCGATTGCAGCTCAGAATCTGGAGCACATGGCCCAACTCCTCACGGGAAGTAATCTCCTGCAGCTCTGGCTTCAAGGCACCCCATAGGTCCTCCACACATTCGTTGTAATCAGTTGTTGATTGAACTGGGCTTCTGCAAAGCGAGCAGAATTTCTGCAAATTCAACACAGCTTTTTCGCGTATGTCTGCAGAGGCAGACTTCTCATCCACGAGCTGCTTCGACAGGAGCACTGCCGCAACGCAGTCCATCAAAGGGCTTCGTGGATGGAAGCAATCATCCACATCATCTTCCATGTCCGGAGTGGCCTGAAGTTTTTCGAGAAAGGCCTCAGAGTAAATCTTCTCACTCTTCTGGGCATCGGTGTTTCCTTCGAAGATCGGCCTCTCAGACACAATCACCTCTCCAGCCTTCAGAGCACATCTCGCTACCAAGTAGCGCCCCTTGCCTTCCTTACCATTTCCATCCATTTGCAAGCGGAGATTGGAGGAAATCTTCTCAACCATCTGACTGACCTCCTGAAAGCTCAACTCTTGGTGCTGCGGAAGCACCATCTCCAACAAGGCCCGACCACAATCCAGCCGCATGTCGCGAGCCGTGGTCGCGTGTCGCTGGGCCGGGCTTGGCCTGGCCGTGGCAGCGAGGTACCTCTGACGCCCCCGGGCCAAAATGGCTGCAGAAGGCACAGATTCGGCAGATGCCATGAACCACCATCAATCATTGGACAAGATACCTGGGGTCATCTTGTGCCAAATGCACCTGCTTTTGCCACTGAATCAGAGATCCTGAGGCTGTGACTGTGCCACCTGTTGCAGTGATGGAAATGTCAGTTGAAGAGACGTATGTGTATATCGAGAGAGAGAGAGAGAGAGAGATTGGTTAGTTGTTAGTCCAACCCACTAATAAGCGGGTAGAGATCTGGCCTTGTCATCACTCATGGATGCAGTGGGGTCATACCTTCACACGGCAATCAAACCGACTGGAACACCGATGTCATGTGGTACGAGTATGTGCCAAGTGCTGCTTTCGAGTCCTCTGCATGCCAAATTGGATTTAGATTGAATCTAGAATGCCATAGCAAAAAGCCTTAAAACCCAAGACCCTCAGAACTGGGTCAGGTGCTCAGGGGCGTTCGCATTCAAACCATTGCTCCTTAGATCAAGGAGGGACCCTAAAGACTTGCAGTAATTGAAGTTCGATCCTGCACGCAGCATTCACAGCTTCATCCCAGAATTGTAAATGCGGATGCTATTAATTTCGAAGGAAAACCCTGCGCCCAAAAGCCCTAGACCCTATTGATGGCCAGAGCATTGTTTCTTAAATCAATCCATTGCAACCACTCAATTCCAGCAGTCGCACGAACTGAGCTCTACACGGCCCACTTTGCGGCATTTGTCCTGAAAACGCTTGCGCTTGCGCTTGCATGGCGGCAAGCATCTGTGGCGACCTCGGTGCGCTCGGCAGGGCGATCATTGCAGTGCTGGTAGACATTCTCTCAATAGGCGACACCATACTAGCCAGAAAGTTTGCCACTTGCGAAAAGGAATACATTATCATCTACACCTGTGAATGGTGGGCTCCCAAAAGTTCACGAAGAATTGCTTCAATGGTCACTGGGCATCTGTGGATTCGTTGAGACCCGGGCATTGCACCCATCTGTTGCTGCATGGCCATTTGTTGCATCATCATCCTCGCAGAAACATATTTGGCGCAAGGCCCGATGACTGGGGGTCTTGGTGTGCTCTAGGTTCCTGGGTTCCTCTTACACGGCCCCCCTATAGACTTACGTCCTTAAAATGAAGGTGAAGCAAAAATGAGCGGTTTGGAGGACAAATCTATGCTAAAACCTCAAGACTTTCGGATAAATCTATCCCTTTTGTGCGTCAACCCAAAACTTGGACGCCTAACGTTTCAAGGCTAATCCACTGCCCCTAGCAGCCCTTTCTATCCCCAAATATACTGCAGGCAATCCCACCCAACTAGCACTGAGACAAGCATCTGCATCTGCATCTGCTGCATCTGTTGTTGAGACCTTAGCATGCCAGGATGATGCGAAAACATCAGTAAGGTGTGATCATAGGAGGGGGTAGGGGTTCACTATATGACTATATTTGACTATATCTGGAAAACTTCGTTTCTTCCATGGTGGATCTTGTTTGTCATCCTTCTAGGCCGCACTGAAAAGCATCCTCTTTTTGGCTATCCAATTGCGTGGCCAAAGGGATGGTCACTTCTTGGCAAAATTGGCAGAGTAGTTCCCCGAATTGAATAGCCCCACTGCACCAACTTGCGGTTGTTCTTTTTCCTCAGACCCATCTTTGAACGCAGCCAGGGTGTCCGTCAGCAGTTGACTTTGCAACTGCATGGTTGTTCAACTCGACGAGCTGGTCTAGGATTAATATAAATATAATATATATATATATATATAAATCCACTAGAAAAGAAGTTCTTCTAACAGGGTTGCAACAGGTCAGTCTTCAGCAAAGCACCTACGGTTGTGACGTTAGATCTGCCTCGAGCACTACATCCGCCTCGAGAGCATCCAGCCGGATTCGGCAGGAGCTCACGTGCACTGCTTGTTCTTCAAGTTTGGAAAGAGCGGCAAGAATTTCAGTACGTAAGCGCTGAGTGGTGGCCTGCACAAGAAAACACATGTTGCCACCATTGTGCTCCGGGACTTGACAACAGAACTTGAAAACCATGTATTTCATCGATGCATTCTTAGAAGCGTGACCATGCCACAAGGTCCCACTGAATCCATCTTTTGTCGCCCCAACAGTTTTCGGCACTCTCCTGCAGCTCCACGATCTGAGGTCTCAAAGGGACAACTTCGGAAGCAACGCCAGCAGCGGTTCCAGCTCGATTGTCCCTCGCGGAACCTGGGCGTGGCGTGCTGAGAAAACTCCCTTCTCAGTCTGCTGTCTTGAGTTCCGGAGGGGCAGCAAGCCGTCTACCCACATGACATTGAAAAAAAAATAGACAACAAAATACGAAATGGGTTTGTCTGAAACTGGGGCACGCCAAACTCCATCACTTTTTTTCTAGTCCACCAAAATGGGATTATTCCATGGTATATCCCCCAGTTGTTAAGACAAACCCAAATGTTCTAAGTCCAGTCGCAGCAGCTTTCAAGGTTCGAGACACGGCTGCTCATCTTCACCAGCATCTCTTGAAGCGACTCGACTGACGGATCATTGGACGAGTCGTGAACCTTGAGCTGTTCCTTCGTCACTTTGGACACCTGGAAAAGAAACGGCAGAAGGCCCCAGCTATCGAATTCAACATGTAGATTCATCTATTGGTTCATGCGTATGCCAACAATAATTATATAATATATGGGGATGGATGAAAAATTATGATTCAGGTTGGGGAAGATGAATATCCATTTGCCATGATTTCGATGATGACTAGGGCGACATGGTTTGATGTATGGCCGTGAGTGTTAAACTCTAAAGAAATGCTGGTGCTAATGTGGCAAACCCTATTATAAACATCCCGAAGTATAAACCATCCTTAAATGGTTAATTCTTGGGTTTACCACACTACTGCGAATCAAGACTCCATCTTAGACAAACTTTCCACTTGTTGGCTCACCGTCGTGAAGCGCAGCTCGCAGGTTTGCAAGTTGGCCTTAGTTGGCACTTCAACTGGTCAAGTGGGTATGCGATGGTATGCGCATTGTTTGTATTCACAAGGTTTCATTGGGCATTTCCTACCAATGGGGTGCCCTAAAAACATGTTTTTCTCATTCCTAATTGGTTTATACTCATTCAAAACGACAAAATCAGGGTGATTTGGGGATTTGAGGATCCTCCATTTTGGGGAACATCTTCATCAATTTCAGACGATTCTTGGGTCATCCATAAGAAATCTTCCACTAGATTTCAGCTGGAACACCTGGAGCGCCTGCAACTGGCTCGACCATTTCTCCTCGATGCGGCTACACTGTCCTGTCTGAGAAAGAAGTGCTTCTTTCACGCCACCTTCGGAGACGAGGACCACAAGGACCACAAGGGACCACAAGGGACCATGGCTGGGAAATCCCCGAACTAAATGGAGGTGTCTTTGAAGTAAAATCATCGAAATAACTAGGGGATAAAATTGGAGTTAGCTGACCACCAGTGAACTTGCCGCCAAGATAGTTCCACACCTGGAGATCAGTGATTTACTCCAACCAAGCCACTGACAACGCCGGAAAATTGGCCCAGCTGCAGCTCAAATTGAAGCATCTTCTCTTCCAACTTGATCGTGGGTTCCACGAAGTTTGGTGAACCTGTTGGCATGGTAAGCACATGGGCAGGGACACGTACAAAACGGTGGTCGAACCTAGTGTGAAGTACAAAGTACATCGTAAACCGTTTTAACCAAAACAACCAGCCAACACCAGCTGAAAAAACCCTACAACACTACGAGGTGCGAAGATTTTCACATTTCAACTTGCAGGGTGGCCTTGCACATTGCCATCGATCCGATCCACTCGCTTCTCCAGGGAGTGCAATCTCAGCAGCACTTCTTCGAAGGTGCCGTTGCAGTTGGTTCCAACCACATGGCTGGAGTCGCTCATTTTGCATACGTTGGTTGCTGGTCTAACCCTGCATGAAAAGAAAATGATCAGCAAACTGCTGATTCGGCTTAACAGCAGAAATGTGGAAGCAGTGGGTTCATTTGCCGTTTCGCTCTGTATACAGTTGACACTCTGGGCTCAGGAGTCTTTCCAATGAGAAATTGTCCTTGTCTTTGGAGCAGCTATGGCAGCTGATAACTTCCCGCAATTCCCCGATGCCACTTGCTCTTACAGTTACAACTACAGATGTGTCTTCTGATGCTGCCTGTGTCACATCTGTTGGAAAGGGATTTCATTTTACACTCCCACATAGCATGTTTGTTTTCTACGTTCATCCCCGCAAAAAGGATGCAATGTAAAAATTGAAACCCTTTCCACACTCTTCTGGAAATATTTTATAAGTTTGTTCCATTCCCAAACCTGCTGATCAACCCTGCCCAGCTCCAAGATCTTTTACCTGTGCTGCTCCCACGTCATGGGGACTTATAGCCAGGCACAGTCACCCCCTCAGAATCTCGGTGGCCCAAGACCTCGTTCAGTCGCCGCCTGCCAAAGTCTGGTCTTGCTTGCTCTGTGGATCGTAGTTTTGGAGGGCCCAAATGGACAGAAAGGATATTCTATTCCTTTTTTGGATGATGTTTAATTCAATAATTCTAGCCTGCCTCCCCTTCACACTGCAATTGGACCAAACTAATCCATACTCTTAGATATTTATATATATATATGTGTGTGTATGTGTGTGTGTGTATATTATCATATATATATATATATGTGTGTGTATATATATATATAAACATAATATATATACAAATTTACCAAGTCCGCGATTGCCGTAATGTATGGGTAATCATTTTCTTCCGACTATCCGGTCAATTCCTGCCTCACAATTTTCCAGTTGAGGGTATCAAACATCTCTGCCACCTTGGATTCCTTTGCCACAAGGAGCGCTCGCATGCCCAAAGGGGTGGATTTCCGAATTTCCAGGGTCAGGCCGTTTTCAACAGTGAGGCCAGCGACAGCCCAAATCCAGCCGCTACCGTCATCTTCTCCAACAAAAGGCTCTCCTTTCTCCATGCACTCGCGAAAGTTCTGGAAGGCTGCCTAGCCGTAGTGAACAGGTATGGATTGTAAGACTTTGGTGTCTCCCGTTCTGTGGGAAAAACGATGCAGTACAAGTTATCTCACACAAGTTAAAATGAATTTGATGAAAAACACGCATAGAAAACCAATGGCATGTTTGGCCCAACATCACGCGTTTAAAGGATGCTCCGTACTAGTTTGATACAAGCAGTCAGCCTCATGATCACCGTGGCCATGGAAATCACCATCACCAAAGAATTTGGTGATCAGGTCACGTTCTAAACCTTTGGGAGGCCCACCAGCGCCACTCACGGTCTCGGTGTAGAAGTCCTCCACATTAATGTCTGCATAGGATGCTTTCTTCTTGGTCATAAATTTCACCGCTTGCCTTCTCATCAACCTGCCGAACACACGAAAAATTGTAGGGAAAATCAAGTAGATGAATAGTTGGTGGGTTTCGCTGGCCACCATTTTGATTTGGAGATATTCCCCTCCATCTGTGAACCAGTGAGAAAAAAACACATCATGCTGGGCATTTTTGTTGGAACACTGGAACACTTTCACATGGTGCAATTAAGCCACGAATCACTGCGTTTGCTGAAATCATTCGGCTGCAGGCGTGTTTTGCCCGGGGCACCACAGAACGTCAACGCAGAGACCGCATACAACGCTACAGTTGCCAGGGCGATTCCCCGTCCGCGAAGTGGAAGCATTCGCATGAGAACGAGGAAACAAAGAAAAAACAAAAACTCTGTTGTGAAACTTGGGCCAAAATGGAGTCGGACAATGGTTTTCTTCTGTGGGCAATTGCTAGTTTTTAACGCAGCTAGTCTCACTCGGCCTTCTTCCATGGTCCTCTACTTCTTTGGTTAGGTTGAATCCATTGTCTTCCCTGTCATCGAAGTCTTGCAAATCTTGATCATGCACAATTTACTTTTTCCGGGTGTCATGATGGCACATCTTCATCAGCGTCTAAGGGGTGTGGGCCTGGAAGGCGAAACAAGAGGAAAAAGAAAACGGCAACAATGGATGAAGGCTGGCTCAAGGCTGGCTCAACCAAAAAGTAAGTGTGCGAAGGAAATTGGAAAGGTCAAACCTCCGACTTACGGACAGATGCAGCAACAACAACAACAACAATTGCGAGAAGAGAAGTCAGCGCAAGCAGAAACAAGATCAAAGCACTCAAAAAAACAGAAAAATCGCGAGACCCTGTTTTTCTAATGTTTTCGGGTTCCGGAGGGTTGAAAAGCAGGTTCGCTAAAGCGGCGGGTGCGGAACTATCTGTTGGGATGGAAAATGAAAAGCGGCGCACGGCTGCGAAACACATTTCAAAGTCAAAACGTTCAAAACACCCCAGCGTCGGAGCATTTTGGGACGTTGAGCTGTTTGAAAAGACACCCAGCTGTGGCACGAAGCGCGTTCACAAGTCAAAATGCTAAAAACACCTGATTCTGGGAACATTTTTGGCAACTGAGCTGTTGAAAATAATGCGTAGGCAGGTAGATGGGCGGATAAATAGGTAGAAAAACCGGTCAATGTAATAGATGGGTAGACACACAAATAGAGAAAGAGATGCATGGATAGACAAATAGATGGACAGATCGATAGATGGATAGATTGATGGATGCATGGGTACATGGATCGTTGGAGCGATGGATCAATAAATACATAGACAAACAGAAACACGTAGCAAAGGAGACTGAAAGATAGGGAAAAAGAGAAACACTCAGAACCCCAACCATCAGCGGGTTCCCTCTGCCATCCATGTATCAGTGTATCACAACAACTGGGACAATGCCGATGATCTCATCATACAAATCCGGGGCAAGCTGCCACTAAATGCCAGATGTCACTTCATGTACAAATAAAACATTTAGATTGGTAGGTTGTCTGATAGCAGACTCTCGGCCTGGCTTCAAACTGGACACCAACCGCGTTTTCGCCCACAACCTGACCAAACCGGGGCTGCAATTTGCAAAGGTTTCATGTGTTATTGCGAAGTGATTCAATTTTTGTTCTTTCAATTAAGTCGCCAATGCCAGTGGTTTGCTGGTTTGCCCGACCAAATTGCGCGGCATTTTTCATCCATGCACAACGTTTGACCTATGCAACCCTGACCGCCTTGACCTGTCTTGTTTCCGATCAATGCCGTGAGATTGACAAGGGACTGAGCGAAACCCAACAGCTCGGCAATTTATCATTGGCGTTCCTAGTGCTGCCAGTTTCTGGGTTGTCGACTGAAGTTTTTCGATATGTTGCAACAACAAAAAAAATCGCCCTTCTTCCTCAGAAACATTTGCTTGCATTGCATGATTCGAATGGGTGTTTGTGTCTATGTATGTAAGAACGCGTTTGATTCTATGAACATATGCACGTTTATGTACGCACGCGTTTTGGAGCGTAGACGCGATATGGATTGGATGGATGAGCGCACGGATGAACGGAGGTAGGTGGATGGATGGGTCAGGAAGAATATGTCATGTATGTATGAATGGAAGGCATTCGTTCCATCAATTTTTGTATGTATGATGCATTGTGAAGCAACCTGAAGCAGCAAATTGCGTTTTATGGAAGGGGCAAGAGTCCTGCTAATGTGGAGGTAGCCGCCGAGGCTTCGATTTCAAGCTAATCGTAGCCTGTGCCGCATCTTGGCGTATCTTTTCGGGGTTTGTTATGGCTGGAAGTGTTGCTGTTCACCACGCGACAATCTTCGCACCAGTATAAATCCAACTGCACAAAGCCAAGGTGCGCCTCACGCGCTGACCGAGTTGTTGCAGTTTGTCCCCTTGTGGGTCGCGCAGTGGTGCACATGCATCAAACGCGTCACTGATAGAAACAGGCCCAACGAAACATACCAAGCAACTGCTTTTGTTTCTTGCAGAACGGGTCCTCCACTTTTCCAATTTGCACCCGTATGAAATGATTCCTGACAATGCGAAAGTCACATTTACACAACAATTTAGCCAAAGTATCCAACATTTTCACACAGCAAATGACATTCAATATGGCAATCAAACTGATAAAAATCAGGTACAACCTCCAAGAATTGACAAAACCTTGGCAAGTTTAAAAAACACTAAAATATATTCCCGGGTTTTTGCCAGATGCAGACTTTTAAAAAAAAATAATGGAAAAACAAATCGAACAAACCCACAAAAAAAATTGTCGGGACTCCTTGGAATGGGGGTCCAGGCAAGAATCTTTGAATATTTTTTGTGTTCTTGATATTTTGTTTGTTGTGTTTGATTTTGTTGCTGGAAAAAAACGGTTTATTTCGAAAAAGGGAAACCTTGTACGTTTTATTTTCGTGACATTTTTTTGAACAGCAAGGAACGGCACGTTTTAAAAAATGTTCCCTTTTTCTGCAAGGAAACATGCATCATACAGACATGCTTCCTTTGTCGGGGAACACCATATTCTCTCAAAATGCAACCGCGCATTGACCGGAACCAGCTCAACTTTTGTTTTAAGCAAAAAAAAAATGTTTTTGTTCGAAAAAATCGTTTCCAGAAACTCGACGCAATGAAGAAAAATGAAGTATGCAAACTAGGAGCAAGGACGAAGCATGGACGGACAGAACACCGTGCGAGATGAAAACTAAACGACAGTGTGGCACGAAAGAAGAGCAGGAGGGAGTTAACCAAAAGAGTATGAAAACGAAGATACCAGTAGTACCGCACAAGGCGGTGGCGGAAGTTTCAAAAATAGGAAACGTATAGGACACATTTGTTGTTGCGAATCACAGATGGCAGAGCGAAACCACTCATGGACCGAAAGGTGGTTGAGGTCTCTCTCTCTCTCTCTCTTTCTCTCTCTTTCTCTCTCTTTCTTTGACGACCTACCTATCTACAGTACCTATCTATCTATCTGTCTGTCTATCTATCTATCTCTCTCTCTCTCTCTATTTATTTATCGATCTATCTAGCTATCTATCTATCTAGCTATCTATCCATCTATTTGTCTATTTGTCTCCCTGTCTATCCATCTATCCATCTATCCATCAATCTATCTGTCTATCTGTCTACCTGTCTCTCTTTCATCTGTCTGTCTGTCTATCGGTCTACCTGTCTATCTGTCTATCTATCTATCTATCTGTCTATCTGTCTACCTGCCTATCTGTGGTGCAGTGTCATTCGGTGTAATGCAGTGCAGTGTAATGTAGTGTCGTCGAGTGGGGTGTCGTGGAATGTAGTGTAATGTAGGGTAGCGTAATTTGGTGTAGTGGAGTGTAGTTGTGGGTGTAATTGTAGTGTAGTGGGGTGTAGTTGTGTAGTGGCAGTTGTAGTTGTAGTTCTGGTGTAATGTAGTGCAGCGGAGTGTAGTGAAGTGTAGTGTAATGTGATGTAGTGTAAGTGTAGATGTAAGTGTAAATGTAAGTCTAAGTGTAAGTGTGGTGTAGTGTAGTGTAGTCTAGTATGGTGTAGTGTAGTGTAGTGGAGCGTAGTGTAGTGTAATGTAGCGTGGTGTAGTGTAATTTAGTGTACTGGGGCGCACTGGAGTGTAGTGTAGTGTAGTGTAATGTAGCGTACTGGAGTGTAGTGTGGTGTAATGTGTAATATCCTGTAATGTAGTGTAGTGGAGTGTAGCGTAGTGTCATGTAGTGTAGTGTAGTGAAGCGAAGCGACATCTGAACTTCCAAAACTGGTCCGAGCCCCCAGTGTTTTGAACATGTTCACTTCGAAATGTGCTTTGCGCCACAACGGCATGCACTTTTTCGACATCTGAACCTCCAAAAGTGGTCCGAACCCCTCGTGTTTTGAACATTTTGACTTCGAAATGCGCTTCGCGCTACAACGGCGTGCACTTTTTCGACCTCTGAACCGACAAAAGCGGTCCGAACCCCTGGTGCTTAGTACATTTTGACTTCGAAATGTGCTTCGCGCCACAACGGCGTGCACTTTTTCGACATCTCAACCTCCAAAAGTGGCCCGCGCCCTTGGTGCTTTATACATTTTGACTTCGAAATGTGCTTCGCGCCACAACAGCGTGCACTTTTTCGAGCTGTGAACTTCCAAAAGTGGTCCGACCCCCCAGTGTTTTGAACATTTTGACTGAAGCGCCACAACGGCGTGCACTTTTTCGACATCTCAACTTCCAAAAGTCGTCCGACATTGAGGTGCTTTGCACATTTTGACTTCAAAATGCGCTTTATCGCCACGTCCGAAAGTGGTCCGACGATGGTGTGTTTTGTACGTTTTGACTTGGACATGTGCTTCGCGCCACAAAGGCCTGCAATTTTTCATCTCTCATCTGGCCAGCTGGCTCCGCACCCGCCGCTTTAGCGAGCTTACTTTTGGAGCCTCCTTAGCCACAAATCATTGGAAAAACATAGCGAATCGCGACTTTCCTACCTTTTCGCGCGTCTGCATTTTTTTTTTTCTGACTCTTTCTCTTCTGATTTTCTCTCTTCTAATTTTTTTCTTCTCTCTGCCACTGCCCTGCTCTGCTTTTCATCTGTCCGTATTGTCGGAAGTTTGACTTCGAAACTTCCTTCGCCGAACAACCACGAATGAGGACGGATCAATAACATATGTTTCTGATCAATAATATATGTTTCTGGCGGAATTATTTTTGGTAAGATGGATAAATGCCCTTGACATGAAAAGGGTGTAATGGGTATACTAAATATACATTCCTGAAAGGTTGGTGCACACATTCATCCTCAAGCAACAGAATGTTTCAAATGAAAAAATGGGATGGCAATAAACACGCGGCCATGCAGACCCATTTTATTTACACCGGGCCACTTTCCGCTCTCATTCGCATCACTTAAGCCATCAGATTCAATCTGCGGTACCTCTTCAGCGTCTACTGCACGCCCTGGTGAGGGGCATTGCTAATCCGTGATTTGCCCATCAGGATCATGAGGGTCGAAATACCGTAGGTGCATGGAAAAAAACGGGCATGTCTCTTGAACATTTTTGTGCAATGTTCCCACGCGCGTGAGATGACGGATACTGATGGCGGTTGGCTCAAAACAATCAAGGCATCACTCTGGAACAGAGCCATTTTGCCATCACTTTGGAACACAAAATGCTGCATATCATCATGCCACCACCAACGAAACAAACATCAGATTAATTGACAAGCGCAGCACTTTGGAAACCTCGTGCGTTCCAAAGCGATCCCTCTACCAAAAAAAAAGGTTCTCATGAGAAATGCAGTCCTTAGATCGATGTCACCAAGCGCCACGCCTGCCACACAACATGGACGTCGATGTCACCAAGTGCCACGCCTGCCGCACAAACTGTGCGCTGCCAGGAGCCCAGGGTTCGCGACTGTTAGTGCTTCGGAGTGTTGGACAGTTTGTTTTGTCATGTGCCAATCCAGATAATCACAATGTCTCGACCTTTCAAGTTTTTTGGGGGTGGGGCGGCGGTTTAGGGTTCACATCATTTGCCAAAACTGACAATAACAATGTTTCTACCTTTCAAGTTTTTTGGGGGTGGGGCGGCGGTTTAGGGTTCACATCATTTGCCAAAACTGACAATAACAATGGTTCTACCTTTTAGGTTTTTCAGGGAGTGGGGACGGGATAGGTTTCACGACTGTTGATGGCTCAGGGCGTTAGACTGCTTAATATCATGCGCAAAGAAAAATAATGGTTCCGCGTTTTTGGTTTTGGGGGATAAGGTGGGGGTTGGGATTCATGACTCTTGATGGTTTAAGGTGTTGAACTGTTTCATATCATGTGCCAATCCGGATAATAACAATGGTTCGTTCTACGTTTTAGATTTTTGGGAAGGTGGGTGGAGGTTGAAGGTCCACATCATGTGCTTAAACAGACGGTAACAATGGTTCTACCTTTCAGGGTTTTGGGGTGGTAGGGGGAGGTAGAGTTCACTACTGTTGATGTTTCAGGGTGTTAAAGTGTTTCAAATCATGTGGCAATGGGGATATATAATAACACGGGTTCTACCTTTTAAGTTTTGGGGGCGTGGGGTGCGGGTTAGGGTTCACATCATATGCCAAAATTGACAGCAACAATTGTGCAGCTGAAAAAACATGTGTGAAAAGGTGAATGTTATGCAAGTAGCAACCTCCAATCTCAAGTGAAAACCCATCCCGGACAGCAGCACATGAATTACACATGAAACTGAAACGGACATACACGTCGAAAATTCAACAAGAAACCCACACGCGCGCGACGGAGAAAAAGCGCGACAAACCAAGACTTCACAGAGGCCGACAGAACAGAAAAGGACAGCTAGCGAGGTTCCAGCACAATTGAGGACAAAGGACGGAAGCAAGCCAAACCCAAGAAACCCAAAGGACAGCAAAAGACACGGACAAGAAGACACGGCAGGACAGGAAAAGTCTGAGTTCCCCCATGTTCCCGGTAGTTCATCATGATGATGATGATGATGATGACGATGACGATGATGATGACGATGACGATGACGATGATGATGATGATGATGGTGATGATGATGATGATGATGATGATGATGTTGATGTTGATGACGACGACGACGACGACGACAATGAAGAAAACACATGATGATGATGATGATGATGATGATGATGATGATGATGATGATGATGATGATGATGATGTCATTTACGTATGTATATATCTTGGCTAGTGATGAAAATCATGTTGATCAGGCGCGTTACAAAGCCATGTGTTTGACCGCGTTCCGAAGCGATGCGTTTGGTTGCGTTCCGGAGGGAGGGCCTTTCCCTATTGTTTGAGCGCAGCGTAACCGGCCACAATCGAATTCCATTTTTGTTGGTATTCATTGGCCCAATATATTTTTGCCAAATTCAATTTTCCCAGGTGATGTATCGATTTTGCCTTCAAGTCCTTGCTGTTTACTGCTGTTTGATGCGCCATCCTATGTATGTACCGTCCACACGCAAGAATTAAAACCAAAAATATTCCACAATACACCCGTAATACTTCTACAGCACCGACGCCTCAAAATTAAGACGGGCATAATAAAGAAATGTTTGAGGTGACTCATGTTTTCAACTATTCACAGCATAAAACCTATCCAAAAGAAAATAGAAACACCCGGATTCCAAAATTACACCAGGAATGGATGCACACCACCTGGTAAGAGATGTTACCAAAAAAATCCAACAGCAACACATGAAACACGAGTTTAAAATGATTCAAAGCCTGGGCTGCTGGAATTTGGTTTCAGGCCTCTCCGATGCATTACCCGCTGTTTGCTTAGAGACACAGCCCTGAAATACCTGGTGGCGATACATAAGTATTTGTATCGTATCAAGGAAACAGTTGCCGCCGCTAGGCTTGCCTGATTGCAACCGTTGCTGAAAACCATATAGCACTAAATCCTGGCCCAGGACGCACGAAGCACCATCTCCCAGGCAAGAATTTGCTGCGAGTTTGTGCGCCCATAAATAGGGCGGAACCAAATCCCAATGATCATTAAACATAGGGCTGTCGCAGCTGGTGCGGAGCGGTGCGCCCGCCCCTTGCGCGTTTCTGGAATTGTTGCCATTGTCCCTCCTTCGCTGGAATCTCATAGGGCCAAAGCTGGCACGAAGTGTTATATGTGTGGTGAGCGAAAGTAGATCGTTGCGCACAGGGGTCTGCAGCGATTGATTTTGCACTGCATTTTTCCAAAGGAAACGGATTTCAGGTTTTGGGGAATTTTGCTGGTACAGCAACTTCGGCTGGTAGTTGGTAGCGGCAGACACTTCACGGGGGCAAAATCTGATAAATTTTCCCGTTATGGTGCGTGAGACGTACAAAACCGTTGTATTTTAATTGTTCGTTCTTTTGGGTTTGCCCACGCCTCAAATGGACCGTCTTCGGACATAGAGATGCATTTGCAACAAAAACATGGATAAGTGCATGCATGTGTGTGTGTGTGCACGGGTGCATGTGTGTATTGGCGCAATAATAAATGAACAAATGTAAGCATGAATATAAATGTGCATAGAAGTATGTACGTGTGCGCAAGTACACAAATATGCAACTATGTAACTATGAAATTAAGTGAGCAAGTAAGTAAGTAAGTAAGAAAGAAATTAGGTAAGTAAGTAAGTAAGTAAGTAAGTCGGTAGGTAGGTAAGTAAGAAAGTAAGTAGGTCTGCCTGTATGCATATATGTCTGTATGTTCGTATGCCTGTATGTTTGTATGTTTGTGCGTTTGTGTGTCTGTGGGTTTGTAAATTTGTACTTTTGTATCTTTGTAAGTTTGTGTGTCTGTAGGTTTGTATGCCTGTGTGTCTGTATGTTTCTATGTTTCTATGTCTGTATGTGTATGCGCGTGTGTGTTGGTATAAATGTATGTGTGTATGTTTGTATCCGTCTGTATTTGTGTGCCTGTATGTTTGTATGTGTACATGGGCGCATGGGCGCCCGGATGTGTGCATGGATGCGTGGGTGCGTGGGTGCATGGATGTAGGATGCATGGACTCCAAAACGCAGCCCTTGTTAGGAAATCAGCGCCCTGACCTCCCAACATTTTTGATAAAGATGTCTCTTCTCCCGCGCCTGCCACGTGCAATGCTTCTTTGCCACTCCTCTTCAAAGGTCCCACGCCTGCCATACCCTTTGAGTGTTTTACACATTGTGGTCTCGAAATGCGACAACAGCATGCATATTTTCCACATTTGGACTCCCAAAAGTGTTCCGAACCCGAAGCGTTTTTAACGGTTTGACTTCGAACTGTGCTTCGCACTACGGCAATGTGCGATTTTTGACCTGCCATCTGTCAGATGGCTCAGCACCCGCCGCTTTACCGAGCCTACTTTTCGAGTTTCCAGGAACCACGAAACATTGGAAAATTACTGTGTTTCGCGACCTTCTATTTTTTTGCGCGCCTGGATCTTGTTTCTTCTGTTTTTTTCTCTTCTCTGATTTGTATGTTTCCCTTATTTTCTTTGACTCTTCCCACCTCTGTTTTTCCATCTGTCCATATTGTCGGAAGTTTGACTTCTAAATGTCCTTCGATCAAAAAGATGTTAACACTCAAAAACCGTTCAGTGTTTGATTCATTTTCTGCACAGCTCCCCCAGGAATACACTTGGTAGAGGTTGTGGACCAAACACGAATGGTCGCACGGCGTCATGAAAGAGCGGAAGGTTGGGCAACAAGAAACCAAGTTCAAGGAAAGGATGGCCATGGTAGCCTTGGTAGCTAACAATTATCATTATCCTCGTTCCATGAGCAACAGGCACCACGGGGAAGCATCAACAATACAGGTGCGAAAACGATAATCTCCGGTTGCGTATTGAACAGGTGTGGTTTCCGGGAAAGTGCCAGAAACATGCAGTTTGCCAGCAGGTTTTCGGATACCTGGCCAGGAACTTTGTTTTTTTCGTGTTGCACGGGGAGGAACGGAATGGTTTTCCCCGAGGGTTGCTGGATATCACTTGCGCAAGTAGATTTTGATGGGACCAATCTTTCCCGGATTCCTGACAAAAAAATGCAGGGATGCGTTTTATCTCTGACGAATTCGGTATAATCAAAAAAACATCTTTCAACTTGTGCATTGGATTCATCATTTTAGGACGTGATGGAAAAACGAGGTTGTGTGGGGAGAGATTCTTTAGTTGAAAATGCATGAATGTTTGAGTTTGTCAGGGTGTGTGTTAATTTCCGTTCCCTGGTTTGCAGTATGTTCGTTCCCTGGTTTGCAGTTGTACAACAACAAGCTGCCAAGGTGCGTCGCTCCTACTAGAATAGAACATGGCGCCGCTACAACACTGTTGGTGGAACTTGGTCGTGGTCTGCGAAGTTAGCACATGATACTTGAAAAATGACAAAGCATAAAGTGTGCAAAATATTATCCATTATTATCCAATCTTTGGGCGAGTTTGCCTATGCTGGTGTTCCTTGGACATTTCACAGTTAAGAAGATATCCCCCCCACTGCCCACGTAGAATTTTGCGTCAACTTCGTTGAAGGGGCTCAGACTTCACGGTCGAGTCCGCAATGCATATGGCACAGCGTCAGCGCATAAATAAACACATCCAGCTAGAGGCAAACGTGGATATTCGCATCCATTATGCAGTGATGGTTTGGATTTTCTGTAGAAACGGTGTTACCAAAGCCAGCGTCGGCGTCCAGATCTTGATATTGCGGCGATGTCTTTGTTGGTTTGTCCCCTGTCACTAGATGCCTAGTCAGAATCCGTCAATCCACTACTTACCACGTGCTCTTCGCAAATACTCCAGCGCGTGCTCATCCACCCAGGAAGCACTGGTAAAGGCCAAAGAAGCACAATTTTATGCCGGAGTTTGCAAAGCGCGTAGCAGGATGCTTCGTTCACGAACTATGAACCCCCCTGACTCCTTGGTTTCAGAAAAGACCTGCAGTAAACCGTGAGTAGGATCAGGAACTGGAGTAACGACAAGCTCCAAGGCCAAGTGTCCTATGGTTGATCATGCGTAGCTGGTTCGGCTGGTTCCTACTCTTTGCTTGTCTTTGATCTTCCAGCCTGTCGGCTCTGAGTTTGCTCTTCAACATCATTGCAAGATGGTAAGCACACCCTTCTGCTGCAGCATGTGTCGTTTGCTGCAAAAGGTATTGGATGTTTGCAAAGGGCTGCTTGGCTTGCACTGGCCAGTTGACCTTCAAAACAACCATCAACTAAAAGGGACTGCTTGAATGAAGAGACAAACAACCTAGTGAAGCCATTATCCAACTGTCCGACCCACAAACCCAGCAACCAACCAACTGACTGCTGATCGACTGACCGCCCTGCAGACTCAACCTCCAACAAACTGAGGAACAACCAACATAGCAAACCGAAGAAAAATGAGTGTCAATGAGAAGGGCAGAAGGAAACAAGAATTGGTCTGTCAATATCTGTGTTTGTGTGACTGGTAGACATCGGCAGCCGGTTTGTTCCAACTGTTTGCAGCAGTTGCAAACATCACAGATGAAGCAGCCAGAACCAATCAATAGCGAACATCATCTCAGCTGGTCTTTCCGAATTGAGCTACCAACTTTTTTTGACATGCCCTCAAGAATGTGGAAACGTCGTGCAAAATAGGATGGCCACCCAAGGTTTCCCTAAAATAGTACGTTCTTTGACGTACTTGTACTTCTACATTCCAGCAACCTCTTGTGCTTTGCTAGCGTATCCATGTGTTGTTCTGGTGAAGGAAGCGCTTGCAGTGACCCTTGTGAATGTTGGCTGCCAAAGCACCTTTTTCCTCTGATGCATTCCGCTTCAGGAGATGTGGGCCGAAAATTGGCAATTCTGCCATGGCCGAAATGAAAACACACCCCAAAATGTTGCCTGGAAATGCCATTGAAAGTCACCAACCATGCACACTCCTGGGCTTAGGCCAACTCTGTGACATATAATGACTGAAACTGAACCGAAGCTAAGCAACACTGTAATTTGGTGGGCACTCAGAAACTTCACTGTGAGAACTACTGGACTTAATGCCAGAAGAGCTGTGTGTGCTCCCACCTAAGCAGGAACTTTCTCTGAAACAAGGGCATGCTCAGCCTCCTCAACAATTCTTCTCATGGTGTTCACGGTCTCAACGGGGAACCTCGATTGGCCAGGATCAATCACAGCTTGACATGGGCCAAGAGCACCCTTGCGGCACTTGAGTCCACCGAATCCAATGGCTGAGAGTGCCAGACATCAATCAAGGTCACGGCTCTTAAAGCATATCAGTCTGCTTGGAAACACCGCTGCATCAGGTCTGGGGTCAAACTGTTGTGTCCTTGGACCTACAGCTTTCTCTGGAGTATCCCATGCTTTCTGTAGGAATCTCCCAAATGACTTGACCCATGTCCAATCAACCCCAATCAACCGACCATTAAATGTGATAATCATCGAAAATTGTCTTTTTTGTGCCACTCATGATGTCGATTTATGGGATCAACACGTCCTCCAATCCACACTATCAACTTGTTCCTCGCAAACACATGTGTATATAGAATCATACATATCTATACATCAATATATATATATATATAATACATATATAATTTATGTATATATATATATATACAATGAGATGTTACACCTCTATTTTTCGAGATATCCCCTAGATCTCCTCCCGCCATGAACCCATCTTGAGACGCTCTCCTCCCCATGACGTGGCCACGGAACTTGCCCATGGCACTCTCGCTGCTCAGCATCACCGCATCGGCGCCATCCAGGATGGCGTTGGCCACGTCACACGCCTCGGCACCTCGGCGACACAGAAGTCACTGAGAAAATCTGAGGACTTTGGCATTTCAAAAATGTTTTTTTGACGAAGCATTTCAAAATCTCTGGTCCATGGCAATGGAAAATTCCCCATTGAGATCATTGAGTTTTCATGAAAATTTTCCAGTGATTTCATTGAAATGGCCTAAATGGCCATGTCATTTTACCCAGTGACGGGTGGGGAATGGCTTATCCTCCATGGAGGCCAGCATCTCTGTGGCGCACACGGCGTACTTCCCTGCGGCCTGCAGTGCGGTGTGACGACATGGCTATGTGTTTTTGTAACTCGCAAAAGGCATAGAAAAGTCTTTCCAGGTGGTACAAAGATGTGTCCCACATTTCCAGGTTTCCAACTGTTGAACTCTCTATTTGGGGGTTACTATTCTGTGTTGTTAAAATTGTCTTTTCAATATATAATTCTACAATAGCACACACTTCCATATTATATATATAATATCATGTTGCATTCTTGTTATGTGTCAAGTTATGTCACCTATTATATCATGCCTTGATCATGCCATCTCATGTCAGAGTATTTCACCAAATGCCAAATACACAGAGACTGCTAGCATGAATAAAAGACATCCTCTACCATCCCAGTAGTCGTTAAACAAACATCAGAAACCCATCAGAAATCCATTTGCAATCCCAGGCCCAAGACTGAGATCACAGACCTTAGTCTTCTTGAGCATCATCTTCTGTGCCATCCAAACCTTCTCCATGGGAATCTCCATGCCCAAGTCGCCACGGGCCACCATGATTCCATCGGACTCGGCCAGGATCCTCAGGATCATACTGCGATTGACACGCAACAATTTCATGAAAAAGAAGTGCTGGGAATTATTTGGAAATGTTTATCCCTCTCATCTTTGTTTGGAGACAATCATCCCATTGATCCTATGGATATTCATCCACTTCAGCAAGCCCAGCCCCACGCAGGGCGTGGAAACTGTCTGCCGGGACTGAGGTCGGAACTCTTCAAAATTCCTGGCATGGAAGGTTGGAAGAGTCCGACATGCAAAGCAAAGCAGCAAAAGTACTAAACCCTATGTCATTGATCACAGATTTTCGGAAAACCTCCAATTCACACAAACAGAAAAACAGCTTTCAGTGGTGTTGTCCAGAGGGTCCAAGGGTAATCCGCATCCTCTTTCCGTGTCCATGTCTGCAGGCATCGTTTGCAAGTCTGGCAATGACATCAGCAGGGAGCACTTGAGGCCCTCAACGTTCTCAATCTTGGAAATGACCTGCCACGGCAAGCCATTGTGCTTCGACAAGCCACATGGCATCTGTAAGGAAGTTCCATAAATTTGTCAACAAGAGGGAAATCATGTTTTTTTCACACTAAACATTGTTGCACTACCTGCTGTCAACATGACATCGGGCACGGAATAAGACTGTGGGCTCAGACTGTGCATCTGGCTTTATCTATCAGGTATGAGCGCCTTGATGTCCTTTCCACCAAAGTGTTTCCTGCAGTCCTTGACATCATCCGCGCTCCTCATGGTAGCACCATCAAAGACTGGTGCGGAATGATTCTGCCACCACCATGCTACTATGTCTTAATATGTATTATATATCATGATTGTAATATATTGTAATTATGTATAAGAATTGTGGCCCTCACTATCCTTGTGTCTGTCTGTCAGCAGCATTGTAGTCAAGTGTCTGGACAAAGCTCAGAGCAATGTAGTCCGCATCGTTTGGCACAGCCCACTCCGCAATGTCCTGGCCGTACGCCCAACATCGTATGTCCACTTAAGATTCGTCTCTATCAAAAGTGAAGGACCGAACCACCCGCCAGCAGCAGTCCTTGATCTCGCGCTCGCCCACGACTGGGATTTCGACCTTCACGCCTGGAAATCATGCAGCACTAACATTAAGAGCAATTGGAATCGCGGTATAAATCGGTCATATTCGTCTTGTCAGAGTCTTGTCCCCTTCGTTGTCTCCGTTTTTTCTTCTCTTTCCTATTTTCCTCCTGTGTCTTGCAGCCTGGCACGTTGACGTTCTTCTTCTCACCTAGCTTGCAGTTGTTCACCACCTGCAGGAGATTGGCAAAGCAGCAGTATCACTGGTTGGTTCACTAGGGCATTTGGCCAAAGCATCAAAGAAGGAAAGGATTGGATGGTTGAAATTGAAATAGCTCAGATTTCAAAGCCATGATTATTCCATGCCTTGCACATCACGTAGTCGTCACCGCACTCCTCCACAATGAGGATGACAGTACCGTCCTGACAGCGCATTGCTGAACCCCTGAACCCTTCATCCGCAAGCAGTGGACTCAGAGGGTTCATTTGGGCAACGGTGACAGCCAAATAGCACTGCTGTCGGCTCCAGCGGATTCCACCCCCTCCATCCCGACCATCCCCGACCCCTGGCCTGCACCAGGATGCGCTGGCCCTTCTTGACGCTCTTGGGCAGCTGCGCATAGGTGATGGCCACCATAGTCTCGTCGCCCTGGGTCTACCATAATTACTACCATATCCCAAAATGTGCAGTTGTTGCATCTTTGGATTCAACAGTCCCTCCAAGTTCTACACCTTCTGCTCGTAGTCAGTCACCAACTTGAAGTCCTGCACAGTGACTCATTGGACAGAACTGACATGAAATGTCAGCGGCCAACCCCAAAGTTCAGAATCCCTGTGGCCGTGGTCTCCTGTCCAGCCTTCAAATCCTTCTTGGAATTGTAGACCTTCGCAACGAAGGAGCCAAAGTAAAATGGGGGCATCAATTGCCATCTAGTCAGATCAGTACATAGGAATAGGTATAAATATGTATATCATACATTATATACAAATATATATATATATATACATACGCACACATATACTGTAGTCCAATGAACAAAATTAATGTTCACATCATGCCAGCTTGGTGCGTGCCTCGAAGGTTCCAGTGCGAATCTCTGGTCCACGGGTATCCATCAGAATCTGCCACGGGCCAAACGAAGTATAACCAGAGAACAAACTGATTTGTCTATCTTGGACACTGACCAATTCACCAATTCTACTGATCCAAACTTTCCCTGTTCAGTCCATCTTTGTCATTTCATGTCACCCAAACATCACATCCAACCAGCATCCAGCTACATCCGGCATAGCCTTCATCTTGCCCTTGAACTCGGGAGCCAACTCATAGGCCTTCTCCAAATTGGCCAGCTTCATGCTCTGCTCCTGCCATGGCCCAAGCCACCGCCACCATGGCAGACCCAGCTGCAATTGGCCACCGGTCCTCATGGTCGCCATGGGACATGTTGCATCGAATGACGTTCATGCCAGCCTTCATCAGCTTCACCAGGACCTAGTGCTGGCAGATGGAAAAAAATATGACCCGGCAGTGTAGGTACTGGGCATCTACTAGGGAAAATTTGATACAAGCAGCAAACAGAGGGATTCCATGGAGATCTAACATTATAGAAGTAATGGGATATATAACCAGCAAGTATAAATGGAATAAATGGGGTTACTTGAACATTCACGAATGAGATAGCCACCAAAAAATGCGATCCACGGGATATCAACCAACAGCAGATGAAAATTGAACCAGCAATGAGCGGAGATTTAACCAACAATGGCTATAAAGTTGAACAAACATTTTGGGATATTCTATTGGCATCGCTTGAGCATGGCCTACCAACCAGTTCATCTTGAGCCATGGCTGCCATGGCTGTGACAGTTCTGGCCTCCGGATCCCAGGATTTCGGTCCAATGGTGCAGATGATGTCTGCCTTCTTCTCCTTGCCGAGAACGTTCGAATGCTGCCGAGGCACACTCGGAGAAACCCTCATGGAACGATATTGTGTGTATATATTATAGACATAAAGTGATTTATATTTATATACATGATATGATATTACGTGGATAATCATATGCTTACTAATGTTAAACTAATCCATATGTTTTAAGAAAATATTCAATGATAAGTAGGTAGTTTGATCAACAACTGCAGGGAGGGGGTTCCTCCATGTCTTCCCCCCCGCTTCGGGGCGGTGCCTTGTTGTTGACCTCTGCGATGTCTTCATATGCTGCTGGAAACTCCATGGCCTGCTGCTGGAAAGTCTCGGAGGCCTCTCTGACCACCTGCCAAAGGACCAGCTCCCTGCGGAGATCATTTCCTTCCGAGATTCTAGCACACTATATATTATTTTATATTATATTATATTATATTATATTATATTATGTTATATATTTTATTATATTATATTATATTATATTATGTTATGTTATATTATATTATATTATATTATTATATTATATTGTTATTATATTATATTATATTATATTATGTTATATTATATTATATTATATTATATTATTATTATATATTATATTATATTATATTATATTATATTATTATTATTATATTATATTATTATTATATT
>Ga0126342_10002342_pt1 | contig 29336 bp, 23 predicted proteins | sample Cyp1metagenome_FD_92528 | JGI IMG/M metagenome (GOLD analysis project Ga0126342, IMG submission 92528) | Coral microbial communities from Lord Howe Island, Old Settlement Bay, Australia - Cyphastrea 1 metagenome | ecosystem: Host-associated > Invertebrates > Cnidaria > Coral ...
ACCAGTGAAAATGTCATGCAATCCATGTCAACCAGCTGATACCGTTTGCACCTTGTGGCTTGGCTTAAGGGGCCCTGAGAGCGTTGTTACCTTTTCGCATTGTGACCGATGGATGGGTGAAACGTTGCAGCATTGAGTCCGTGCATTTGCCATTGCACTTTGTGTGTTTCATCTGACTCCGATTAGAATAAGGGATTTTCCATGGCTATGTTAAATAACCAGATGGTAATATGTATGTATACTTGGATAATACTTTATTATAATGGCATAGTATTTTGATAAAATGTGTACATCTATTGTTATAATATTGTACACTGTATAATGTGTTGTATATCACATTTACTTAATGGGAATACCATATTCATGTTGTAGATCACTGGGAAGTCTAGATATCCATCATTGGTGTCATTTGCTTACATATTGTAATTGTAAACACAAACAATTATGGGAAACATGAAAATATGCGTCAACGGATGTCAAAGGCATGTTTTGCAGCAAAACTCTCGGGCACAAAAAAAGGCGTGGCAGGGAAACATATCAGAATGTGGCATGTGAAAAAGCATCACATCGTATCATACCGTCAAACAACATAACATAATATCACTGTATATGCTCACAATCACATACGCATCTATCAATGTTTGGAAAGAGTCCCAGTGGTTATTTTCTCAGTGGAACCTTTGGTCGATAGGACCTGTCCCAAGAAAGATGCAAAGAGCTTTTGGAAGACTAGGAAAATCTATGAAATTGTATGATCAAAAATAATTGTTACATTTTGTTGTTACATACTTAATTCAATCAATTAATCATACTCATTTGTAGCAAGTCTTAGCGAACATCAACTTCGGGATTGAACAGGAAACTCATCGGGATTGTATCCTGTGAAACGAAGAATAGGATGGTTTGATTGAACATTGGATATGCCTAAATCCTGTAGTTTACCTGCTTACCCTCAACAACTAAATCATCTACAAATCTTCCATTTAAATCCATGTTCCATAGCTATGTCAAATCACCCTATTTTCCCACGTAAAATTGGCATTTTGGTGGTCAGACTTTGCTACCTCCGCCCCCATTGCCAGATTTTGGTGGAGCAATTCACGGCCTTTTTTGCCAAGTCCAAGACCCATCACGCAGCGGCAGCGCATTTGCAGCTGGGAAGAAATGGTGGATGGAGAGTGGCATGGCACCTTTTTTTTAAATATGGTTTACACTCTGGTAATCTAACAAGATAACTACGGAAAATCACCATGTTTAATGGGTAAATCAGCTAGAAATGGTCCATTTTCAATAGCTATGTTAAACTACCGGAGGGCATTTATTGTTTAGGGTGAAATATGGTAAACTTGGGTAAACGATTGAATAACTCGACATGTTTTTGGGGCAACTACAGTACCTGTACACTACCATTTGGATGGGACACGCCCAAATTCTATATTTGTTGGTGGTTTCAAACATGGCTTTTAGTTTCCATAATATATGGGATAATCCTTCCCATTGACTTTCATATTTTTCAAGATGGTTATTGCACCACCAACCAGTTTGTCGGCACATATATTTTCAAAGAATAGCCATTTAGGAGTTGGTCAATGTCCCATTTCCTAGGGACACCGCCAGGATAGTTTTCAAGGGAAATCTACCAGCGGGGCGTTATACTGCATTAAAAAGGACAAGAACATCACCTCTACGGGCGATTTTTGATACCATCTCCAAATGGTTGTTGTGAGATCATACCCCCAATGGTTAGGTGATGTTTACGCTGGGACCATGTCTATCCACCCCTGTTTCGGTGGGCCTTGGTTGAGTTGAGAAACTGAATATGCTATGCAGGGCAAACTAACCAGGAGGATGTTTTCTTTGGTGGGAGGGTATGCAAGATGGCATGTTAAAGATTGACGTCCTGAGTCACACAGATGGCAATCGGAAATCCATAGCAACCCCCGTCTCTCTCTGTTTTGGCCCAGGGGATGTTCCATGGCCGTTGGGTTTAAGGTATAGCTATCACGGCAACAGATGATCCCATGCACCGAGCCGCATCAAAGATTTTTTCTGATCTCAAACAACCTCAGAATTAGTGACCTTCGATCTGGACAAGTTTCGAGATTTACTTTCAGTGATCCCAAAAACATCCCAACCTATACGATGTTGCAGCTGTTGCATGGTTGCATGACATGCGATCCCAAGTGATCCCAAGTATTCAATACAAGTAACACTTAAATATCAAATATGGTGGTTTCCTGAAATAGGGCGTCCCCCAAATCATCAATGTTCATGGCATGTTCCATTGATTATAAACCAACCCTTTTTTGATACCCCATGACCATGGAAACCCCCATCCGAGGCTCGAGACCTTCAGGGATAACCAACTGAAAATGAAGAGTTTGCTGCAGCCGGGCGCAGTTTGGTTCTGCAGGGATGGGTGGTACCTGGTAATTTCGAACTTATGGTAGATAGATACGCACATATAATATCATGTATATAAATATATGATTTGATATGACATGAAATATATTAATTCATAAATAAATGAATACTACATAACCAATAAATGAATAAATATAATTAAATAAATCATATATATATATATATCATATTATAGTTAATCAGTTGTAATGGAGTTTGTACACCAGCTTAATGGGAGTTCATGGGGGTTGATCGGGATATTACCCAGTAGTAATCAAACATGGCTTGCTGGAAGACAACTGGGATTTTCCAGCTGGCCATGTTTCAACGGCTAAAATTAGGGAAGTCCACAGGGACAAGCAACGTTTTTTGGGGAGGGGGGTGACACATCGCTTGAAATGGTGGTTGAAAAGTGGTTGAACCTCCCAAAAGATGTTTGAATTAGATAGTGATAGGGAAGACACAAAGGAACCACAGAAGAACTGGTCTCTTTTAGTAACTTCTACGTTGCATTACTGTAGATATATGCACCCAACGGCTACCTCCCGGCAATCAAACGTGACCATGGAACATCTCCCAGTCATAGATGATTGTCTCAAATTGTCTCATTCAAACCTCTATTTATAAGTGATTATATGTGATTATGCATTGCTATTTTTGATTACCAAAGGGTATGTTTTCACCCAACGGCTACAATAAATTCTATCACCCCCAGGTTGGCACATCCCCCTCAGCCGCCGGAGCGCTCTCAGGGGTCCGGCAGCACTGGAGCGACTCGGAGGAGTAGGTTGCAATGATCAAATGTGGGCGTGGAGAAGATGGGGTATACTATAAATTGTACTATAAATACTATGTATTATACATTTACTGAAAATGTGGGGTTTATAAGCCAGTTATGTTTGTTGGTTTATAAGCCCCAGTAACTATAGTCATAAATACCATAACCCATAGTTATTGGAGTTATGTGCGCCAACTGAACGCTATCTTGGGGGCCTCACATTGCAACTACCCTACACAAATGTCAATGTACTATAAATGTGCTATGAGATTATGGGGTAAAAAACGATTTTAAAGGGCACTTGGAGGGTCTAGGTACCACAAAAATTGCATTTCAATCGGGAAAATTATGCTAAAGCAGTATATTATGTTGTTTTTTTTCTCCCCTTGGTTTTCAGACAGACCCAGTTCAATGAATTCATGTTCTACAGCATCACATGCTGCAAGTCCAAGTGGCCAAGGCTGGTGTGCGATAAAGATGCCTGGAGTCGCCTCAACATGACCATCAAATTCTTCGATGCCCAGCTCTCTGCCTTGAGGCCCCGGCCCCAAGGGACCCAGCAGGGCGCCAGTGCCACTATGGGAAGGGTTGGTGATGTTAGTGTTGACCAGTGAGCTAGTGATACTAGTGATACTGGTGCCAGAGGTTCAATCAAGGCACAGCTTGCAGGAAAAACGTGGAATAACATGGAAACTTTGGATGGAATGCCACTTGTGAGGCGCATTCAGCTGACGACGAGTTCTGTGACTCAGGGGCTCATGACACTGTCGCATGTGTCCTGGCCATAGCATGTGTGCCATGCGAAAAGGATCAGGGTGTCAGGAGAGGTGCCCAGAATCACCCGTGGCTTCTCAGGGTTGGGACCCACGCCGATCGGATCGCCGATCGGCTCAAGTTTAGATGCAGGTGATGTTTGCAGCTTCATGTTTACTCTGTTTATCTCAGTTTGTGTCGTTTTGTGTCTTTACATGATATATAGTATCCAGTATCCCATAGTTGACCTGAAGGACAACTTGGGATTTCAGTGGAGACTTGTCACAATTGTCATACACCCACATCGATCGATAGGTCGGTCACAAGGTCGAGGTTTCATGAGATTCACATCCCCAAAATCCATGGTTGCTGCTGATTGCTCCAATGGATTGAAGCCATCCTGGAACCCATTGACTCTTGCAGCAATGTGGAGGGTTTGACCGTTTGACAGACAAAGCATGGGGTCAATCATCCAAAATTTAGGAAAACTGGGTTCCAGACTTGTTCAAGGTAAATGTTACAAGGAAGACATGGGTTCCTGTAAATTTACCCTTCCACAAACTCAATGAACACGACACGTTTATCTGGTCAAAGAGTCAAAGTATGTCAATCATTGTCATACAATCGTAAACTTTGTATAAACTTGCAGAAATCCCAAAGACTAGTAAACTGCGTATCAACCATTACCCATAGGATCCATGTATGGTATATATATATGGTAACATTTACCATCAATATACCCCAAATGTTGGCATATATACCATACACTATGGGTTATAAATAAAAAAACCTCATCTTTTCCCATCGGTTTTTTCAAAACAGAAAGCCCTGAACCCCGTGCCGCACCGTGCCGCCGAGATCAAGTTTCGGCAGAGCACGGAGGATGCCTGGCGTGGCAGCATGAAGGGCGTGGCTTCAGCGGCTCGGGCAGAAGTTTGCTTCGGGGATTGCTGGGGGAGGGGATGATCATGTTACCCTCTGGTAAACTAACATAGCTAATTATTGAAAATGGCCAGTTATAGTGGATTTTCCCATTAAAAATGGTGATTTTCAATAGTTATGTTAAATTACCAGAGGGTAACATTTATTTTACCAGTAATGTTGGTAAAACACTAATAAATAAACCATCCCCAATTTTACCATTTTTGTAGGTGGCATAGACCACTCCCAAATGGGTGGTTTATTATTGTTTTACCCACATAATTATATTATATCTACATCTCATTTACCCTATCGTTAATGGATAAACATGGTTAATGGTGGTTGCATGCATATAGTTGCCCGATCGTTAATGGATAACAAATGGTCAATGATGGTTAATGATGGTTCACCTATCTATATTTACCATCTATTCCAATGCTAGCAAAGCAATCATAAACCAGCCCCAGGTGTATCACAAATGGATGGTATAAACTGTATAAACCATGAAATTTACGACATAATACCCCAGGGTTAACTAACTATCAATGTGAATATCAAAGTTATACCTACGTAGAAACAACTACCCCCAACAAAATGGAAAACTGCTTACAACCATCAAACCATCCCACATAGTAGAGGCTTATAAATAACTTGTTATCCGAAAACAAATGTGTGGCTAAAATTAACTAACGATTATCAATGGGGTAAACCCCTATATTGATATATGGGTTTAGTGGGAATGAACCATCATTAACAATGATGAAGCGACTTCATGGGAATTTGATTGGTATACTGTCGAAAACCCAATGCCATAAACCATCCCTAATATTTACATAAATCAGGGTAAATTTAGTCACGACCTCACTGCGACCTCACTGGAAATCATGGTTAATAAGAAGTACCCTCTGGTTATTTAACATAGCCATGGAAAATCACCATTTTTAATAGGTAAACCATCTATAAATGGGCCATGGCTTCCATGGCTATGTTAAATAACCAGAGAGTATCACCCCCAAAGGGCCTTAATTCAGGTTAGTGAAACATTATAAATCAACCCCGTCAGCAATCTTCTATCCAGATCAGTGGGTGGTAAATCTCCCCAGTGCTCGGTTTATGGCCAGGGTTTACCACGTCTTGAGGACGTCTTGAACTGATTTCGGCCACGAAAAATTGGCACTGTGCAGCAACCCACAATGGTGATTTAATCTTAAGAACCATTGGATTATTGCTGGTTGGTGGTTTCAAACATGTTTTATTTTCCTTAGATTCATGGAATAGTCCTTCCTATTGACTTTCATATGTTTCAAGATGGTTATCGCACCACTAACCAGATTGTCATAGAATTGGATGATGGGAAAATTTACAGGAAAGCCCTATATTTGATGGTAAAAACCATGGTTTCCTGTAGATTTTCCCTTAAACCAATCCATTGAGATTGGCTGATATCATGGTGGTACGGTGCTAAACCTTTGATATGATGGATTGAGTGGTAAATCCTGGCCAAGAACGGATCTGGTGATTTATCTGGCTTACCAAAGGAAAACAAAAATCAACCCAGAAAAGACATGGTTTAAGCACCTAGGAGTAGATCCAACTGTATAATGGACATCGAATCACATATATGGTATCTAACTGGGCCAGCTGGATGGGTAATTAGTTGCCAAAGCCGTGCTCTGGGTACTGTGGGTGGTGCTAGGTCGTTGAATAGGTGGGGGGTGGCGGGCAATAACGTTCGATTGGTGTTGCGCACATACTGATGATGCTAGGCTACTTGAAAATTGACTTGTACTGATCATGAGACGGTTGTTTACATTGACAAATCTTGATTTGTGTAGGAGCTGGACCGTCCTCTTGATGTCATTGTTCATTCTTGGTTGTCCTCTTTGCGCTACAGCCCGCAGCGGTGAAAGTTATAGAGTGATTCATCTTTTGAGATTGAACCTTGAAACGTTACGTCATGCACCTCCTGGAAAGGTTGAAGGTCGCAGCAAACCATGCACTGAGACCGGGTTTTGTAAGTTAATGAAATCGTGCCGAGACCATTGGAAGAAACATGTCATCACATTTTAGCAAGAAGCGGCTTTGAATGCGATTATGATTATGAATCTATCATTGCTATTGTTATAACATTATTTTCATTGTGCATTGTTGCTTTTCATTGTTATCAATCATTGTTATCAACCTATCATTGCTGTTATATTATCAATCTATCATTATGCATTTAGCTGTCATTTCATGATTTTCCAACCCAGGTGGTGGACGATCTCGTGGCAGCTGCAACTCGGTTCGAGACATTTCCAGGGGATAAACCCAGGATTTCCATGGAATCTTCCCAACCAATGGGGATATGTCATATCAAAAACTGATTGGAAAATCACAATTTTTACACTCCGGTAAACTAACATAGCTATTGAAAATGGCCATTTGTAGTTGCTTTACCCAGTAAAAATTGTGATTTTCCATAATTATGTTAGTTTACCAGAGGGTAATAGGTAAATCAACTATAAATTAACCAATGACTTAACTGGTTGGTGGTTCCGAACCATGGAATTTTATATAATTTTATGACTTTCCCATCATATTGGGAATGGAATGTCATCATCCCAACTGACGAACTCCATGATTTTTCAGAGGGGTAGGTATACCACCAACTAGATATAGTTTAAGTATATGATTATATTATGCGTAATTTAATATACATAGCTATGGAAAAGACCACAATTCTCAAGTTTTTTTTCATCACAAATCATCTTTTTGGCCATCTTTCCATAGCTATGTTAAATAACTGGAGGGTATTAGATGGTGATATAACTGATATGACAAACAATGATGGGAATCAATGGGGTTTACCATGGTTTACCTTGGATCTACGAATTGCATTGACCCGAAAAATCAATGGAAAAATCCATGGAAAAATCTGATCGGTTTGAACATGGACCTGCTCTTCCACCTTTTAACGCAAAAACCTGTTGGTTTTAGAAGATTTATAAGCAAAAGGCTTTAACATATACAATGTGGGCCCCCCCAGTTATAAGATGGTTTATAAACCCCATTAACTATAGTTATAGGTACTCGTACCATAAACCATTGTTATTGGAGTTATAAATCAACTTAGCTATCTAGGGGGCCCCACTTTGTAAGCTTTTGCTGGGTTTTGCTTGTGGTTTTGCTAATCCATATGGTTCATATGGTCGGCTGTCCGACATTCGAACCCGCCGCTCGGAAGCATCTCCGAATCCCGATCGTGTCGTGTCGTGTCGTTTCCCGTAGACGATGAGTAGACGATATGTAAATCTGCCCTCTGGTTATTTAACATAGCCATGGTATAGATGGCCCATTTATAGATGGTTTTCCCATTAAAACCTCCATTTATAAGGGATTTTCCATGGCTATGTTAAATAACCAGATGGTAAATCTAATGCAAATCGATGTCTTTTTTTCACTATTATTTTAAAGGTATTTTGAGATAAGATGATAAGTATATGATGATTCAATGTTGAGATACAGCAACCCCCTAAACGATGCCGAAAAGTGTTTCCAGCATTTTATAGAGGATGCTTATCGATGTTTATTTCATATGTCCATATATTTCAGGCTTCCCACTGTTCTATCTCTTTCCAGGGATTGCTATTCATAGTTCGTCAACGCTTTTGATTCACATCAATTGATAGATATTATAAAGTATACAATAATATACACATATATGATATGCATATATACAGTACTTATTAATGTTTTTGTTTACTTATATAATTTGTATAACTGTATAACTATAACAGTATGCCCTTTGAAAGGAGCAGAAAAACGTCAGTTCCACCTATAGATCTGGCACAGCTCGGGTAGGAACTCAGTGGAAGCGGATCGCGGATCTCAGAGGATGTCTTGGAGCACCTGAAGGCGGGCGAAGTTCGTCTGGGGGTCCGGGGAAAACTGGGGGAAAATCCCTTGATGTTTTTGCTGCTTGGTGGTTTGGAACATGTTCTATGGATTTCTATGGGAAATATATGGAAATATTATGACATATTATCTGGTTGGCGGTTTGGAACATGTTCGATGGGAAATTTTATGATTATTATGACATGGGAAATATGATGAAATATCCTAATCCTATGGGAAATATTATGACATATTATCTGGTTGGTGGTTTGGAACATGTTTATTTTTCCATAACATATGGATACATATGGGAATAATCGGAATAATCCTTCCCATTGACGAACTCATATTTTTTTGGAGATGGTTATTGCACCACCAACCAATTTTGTTTGGCAAAAAAAAACATGGAACATATTCATGAAGATAGTCATGAAAACCAGCAATCTAGATGACATGTAAAAAACCGACCTTCGTTGTGAACCAAAGATTGACGTTATGTTCATGTCGAAAATGCGGAGCCAAGTAGTTGGGTTTTGTTCTTGAATGCCATTTAGTCTCACTACACATTCGATGTTTATAAGTAATTTCTCAGGGTTCTATCAAGTTCTGGCAGTGCATTTTCAAGTGTCCTGGAGATCCCTGATATGGGATGAAGCCTGAAGTTAAGACTGACATAAAAACAACGACTGAGATTCCACTGGAAGCTGGAAGCTCGTAGCAAGCTCAACTGACAGAAAGACGCATAAATAAAGGGTTTTGAATGTTGCATACCCAGTTTCCTCCAATTCTCTACTTGACTTTCTTTTTCCAGTCACTTTCCCAGAAAAACGGGAGAGATCCTGGGCAGGAGACACAGAAGAGGTTGGACCGTGAGATCTTCAAAGCAAGAAGTGAGATCATGTACCATACTGGACGCTTGGACTTGGCTGGTTTCCGGTCTTTAAACTAACGTTATAGATAGTGAAAATTGAGGGAAAGCCATGGACCATGGAATTTCATGGCTAAGTAAACGTTTACTGGAGGTAACCCTTTAACCAGACTTCGGGTGCCCAAAATGCCTGGGATGGTTTTACAAGACAAACATAGGGTTTTGAATGAACCCCGCCCCACCACTGGCTATGCGTATGAAAGAACGCATCCTTACTGCCATAAAGCATTCCTACCCCGACTGGCCATGTTCTGTTAATTGCCATGCTCTGCTAATAGGTAAACAACTACATCATAATGTGTTGGAAACCCATTTTGATGACTTCAAGTCCATTCAAAATACCCAATCCATCCCAATCCTTCAAATCCAATGTCCAAGTTCAAGAATGCTCACTTTTCCCATAGCTTTCCCAACTATAGCTTTTCTCCATGGCAGGTTTATAACGGTTACCAACCACCGAGGATCGCAGTTTGTCGAGTCGGAGCAGCAACTGAACCACCACTTGGCGCACGTCAACCGTCACTCGGATCCCATCCCCAAGAAGCCATGGAACCATGGCATGGTTAAGAAGCTGGGTATGGCATGGACGTTTTTTTAAGGAATATGTTGGAACATAGAAATGGGAACCAAAAAGTGGGAGTGTTTCATGTTAGATTCTGGGCAAAACTGAGTTTTGGTCGCGCACATTTTCTAGGCATGGCTTGCTACTTTGCCATCAACGAGCTCATTTCTGTGACGGCCGCTCAGCCAAACTTCCAGGTATACTTGAAGGTGTATCTCAGTTATAGATAGTTATAGTATAATATGATAGTTACTTCCAGATAGATAGTTACTTCCAGATAGATAGTTATAGTATGTTATAGTAACTAATGTAATCAACCCCAATAAAAGATATAAAAGGGTACACACCAGTTGTTTGTGGGTGATAACTGGTGATAACTGGTGATAACTGGTGATAACTGGTGATAACTGGTGATAACCTGCTAGCTATAGATGGGATGCACCCCAAGTAGACAGAACAGGTGGGATGCACCCCAAGTAGACAGAACAGGTCGATGGAATGCACAAGAGGAATGATGCAATGAGCATAGAGGTCCTTATCTCCACATGTCGGTTGATTCGTATGGTAGAGACAACATGAAAGGCAAACGGCTGCTGGTTTTGAGTCGTGATTCCTGAAAAAAAAACATTTCTACATATGTCTGCCTGGTATCACTCAATCAGCACATGGATTTCTCCTTCCAACCCCAACAGAAAAGCCACAACTCATCTTCGAACGAAATACCGGTAAACAGTGGTAAACACATGGGGTTTTTCATGGGTTTTCATGGGTTTTCAATGAACAACTCCCGGATGTTTCAATGTCAGGTGAGCCAAGCGCAAGATGCGATGCTACACAAGCCCAGGCCGCGGCGATGTCATGGGATGGCGGGGTATCATGGGATGGAACTCACCAACTATAGGATTTATATGGGATTTATATGGGATTTATATGGGATTTATATGGGATTTATATGGGATTTATATGGGATTTATATGGGATTATGGTATATAGTATATAGTGGATTATGGTATATAGTGAATTATGGTATATATATATATACTCTGGTTATGACTAACATAGCCATGGTATAGATGGCCCATATATAATAATTATAGGTGGTTTACCTATGAATAGCATGGTGATTTTCCATGGCGAACTGAACTGTTAAATAACCAGAGGGTATATGGGATTTATATGGATTTATCCTTTGGTAAGTTTTTTTGGTTTGCAATGGAAAGTGAGATTGGTGGGCAATGTGCCAGTCTTGCTCACTCTTGTAAATAGCATTGGACTTGGGGATACTTTTGGACCCAGGCTCTCAGAACGCAGGAATCATAGGCCTAAAAATCCGGAAGAGTCATTTGAACCTCCTCTACTGACTCCTTATCATACATGATTAATGATAATCATAGTAACATATAACAACACTGGCAATAAAACATGATAAGGCTTATAGTAGACTTATAGCAATATCGATAAACTTTGCCCCGCAGCCAGGAAAACAGCTGGTGGCCTTGGAATGCCTTGGAAGTGCCTGAGCTGGTTCCAGCTGCCCTGCAGGCAGGTCTCAGGAATTCACCAAAGATCGACTCAAAATTCGACCAGAAATCTGGTTGGTGGTTTCAAAATGTTTCAAACATGTTTTATTTTCCATTTAAAAAAAACACATGGAATAATCCTTCGCATTGACGAACTCCATCATTTTTTTCAAGATGGGCACATTGCACCACCAACCAGATTGGCTGATAACTGGGTGATTTTCCATAATATATGGGATGATCCTTCCCATTGACTTTCATATTTTTCAGAGGGTTGAAACCACCAACCAGATTTTAGTTTGGAGACCTATGGTGACTTGGGGATCAATTTTAAGAGGCCACCATATGACATCATATGATCAAAATATCTGTGACCAAAAAACCATCAATGAGGGGTGGTATACCCTCTTGGAATGAAACGTGGCTAGCGGGAAAATCCCCGAACAAAATTGAGATTTCTAGTTCGGGATTTCATCATCAAACTAAATGGCATTGCTACGTTTGATGACACCGGAGGGTAATGGGAAGACATAATTCATCCAGATTCCTTGTTTGAACATGGGAAACCCACCAAAATCCAATGGCCTGTCATCCCTTGCCTCATAAGAAACCATGTCCTAATTTTGGAGCCCCAATGCCTGAAATTCGGGCATCAATTTGTTGGTTTTCAGGCTGGTTTCGGGCCGGATTCCCATGGGGTTTAGTGTTGTCCTCCGGTCATTCAGGATGATTTTCCCAGCTAAAAACCTCCATTTATAGGGGATTGCCAGAGGGTAACTTCAGAGCATGATGATAAACCATGGGATTTTTTGGTAAGCTGTAACCGTTAACTTTTCACAAAACAAGACAAATGTCGTGAGAATCAAGACGCTTAATGGCCATCAGGTTGGTCATGTGGGGAGGTACCGGACATGCATTGATGGCTTATTGAATTCTGATTGCTTCTATCACCATCAACAGTTTGATGATGTTTGATGCTAAGTTTGTTCCCCAAGTTTCATGGCGACAACACAACGCCTTAACCCAGCTTTTGGTCGGCAAAACATGGGTTGTAGACGGCGATGTGGCGACGCTTTCGCTTCACCAGTAGTTTGCGTCACTCTCGCCTGGATTAATAAAGCCCAAACGGCTGTTGAATTGGGAAATAAGCATGATCGATTAATTAACCCGGGGTCATAAAGTTTTAAAGTGGATCAACGATCTGTTTATCCATTGGAGATTTCCATTGAAGATTTCCATTGGAAATCACCATAGAAATAGTGGATTTCCCCAGCTGAAAATGGTGATTTTCCATGGTTTTTGCTATGTTTTGTATGTTTCCCATGGGAGATTCCCAGCGTTTTTTCGAGCCCTTGGTTTGGTAAATCACCTGGAATTTCACCTGGTGGTCATCCCTCAGCGCCAGGGCGAGGAGCCAAGATGCCTTGAAGAAGGTCATTTCTTTGGGCCTGTGACTTGGAGAAGATCGGAGAAGCCCATCACCAGCCATAGAAACCATGGTGTTTCTATACATGTTTTTTTGTTTTTTTTTTTTTTAAGCAATATATATATATATATATGTACATATGCGATGTGATGTAACGTAACGTAATGTGATGTGTTGTAATAATGTAATGTTATGTAATGTGATGTGATGTGATGTCACGTAATGTGATGTAATGTAACGTAATGTAATGGTATGTAAGTATGTATGTATGAATGTATGTAATGTAATATGATGTGATGCGATGTAATGTAAGTATGTATGAATGTATGTAATGTGATGTGATGTAATGTCATGTTATTTTATTTTTATTTTTTTTATACATGCATATGTATATATGTCTATGTATATTTATACTTTGTTTTTGCTGTAAACAATGCCATACTATTAAACAAATATGCCAGCCATAATTATATAAATGATAAAATATGATAAGATAAGAACATGGGGATGGGAAATACCCACCATAATATAATAACGATGTTGGAAGAATTATTGGGGATGGGAAACGCTAGTGCTTTACATTGCTTTACTCACATTACATGGATATTAATAGATATGTTGCGGGCTCTTCGAAGCCCGGGATGATTCTATCCGAAATAAACGGAGACAAGGAGCACATTGAACCCGAAGATCACGGTAGGAAAGCGGCATCTAATTATTTGGTGGTTTCCTAAGTTCTGATCTGGGACCCCAACTTACTATCGAATTAAAAGGGTCATGACTGATAAGGGGAAACTGATTTGCTGCTCGTTTGTTTAGGAGAAAACAAACATTTGGATAGAAAATTAAACCGTTTCTTCTTGGATTGATAAACTCTTTGTCTATCATCTTCTCTCAGGATTCTCTCAAAAAATGCGGGAATACAACGCACAGTTAGCCGCCTATGTTTGTTCCACATGGTACTCATAAGATTGGTCATGTCATTGTAACTTCAGACAGCTTGTATTTTTATGATATTGACTGAGAGAACATGAGAGAAGCATCAAACAAAACAGCTTTAACCTTGCTTCGAATCTTCGAGATGTACTATGTACCCTAAATTATCCAGATCAGTGGCACATTAGTGGCCATTTCGGGAATTTTAAATCTAAATTCGAGCTACCATATATAAGATATAAGGTCTGTAGGGGCTATGTGAATTCCAAACTACGGATTTATATATGGTACAGTACCTCCAGTTATCAGTTTAGGGACCTGAAATGAGCCATTGATACATGTTCTGAACAGGCTTGGGGGATTTTACGCGGACTCAGATTTGGTACAATTGACAATGTAGTGCCCCGCAGTTGTAAGTGGGTCATATAAAGCCCATGAACTAGTTCGATATAACATAAACCCAAGTTGTACTATGTTGTACTATAGTTAACCAAATATCTATCATGAGGTTAACTATCAAACCATCATTTTTCACATGTGTTCATCATGTTTCCCATGTTTTCCAAGGGTTCCAAGGGTTACTCCAAGCATTTCAGGCTGAGCATCGGCGCATGGATCCCTGAATGGCGGGCGAAACGTCCTGAGTTCATTTGGGCCTTCATTGCAACGTGCCCCAAATGCTGGCAACGTCAAGGTGGTTGCTGCTCCAGGAGATAGTTATAGTATGTTATAGTTTTGTTGGTTTGGAATGGTTTGGAACTGTGAGGTTATGTAGGCCTATGAATTCACCATTGATGTTTACCATAAAAACCGTAGCTTGTGTGGATAACCCACCATTGGTAGATCATCATTTTGAACGCGGAAAACCCCAGTGGGCTTTTCCACGAGGTTTTTGTATGGCAGATCCTTGGGGTAAGTCCCATTTCTGATGGTTAAATGGTGAAATCCTTGTTTTGGTTGGTGCAATCCCATGAACATCCTATATATTTTTTAGTCCCAATTTTATGCTTAACATCCCATTATTTTCCCGTCAAATTTCTCTTAGTAATACTATTTTATGACTTAAATCATGTTAAATCATGTTAAATCATCATTTTTGAACACCTTACATTCCCATTCACATGCCATTCACATGCCATTCACATGCCATTCACATGCCATTTTTTCTGAAATCCAGTGCCGTTGCCCAACGGCCAAGGCAGCGAGCTTCATCTTTTCGGATCTCCAGGGCTCGTCCATAAGTACCGGCATGGGCCGTGTCATGGGCACCGTCTTTGGAGGCTCCGTGGGATTTGTTTTTTCCCCGAAAGGCTATATGGGATGGTCCCCTATATAGTCCCTGACCTAGAATCTGTCATTTCCATGGAATGTATATATATAAATCTATACATACATACATATTTACACATATATATATATATATATGTGTGTGTTGTGTGTTGTGTGTGTTGTGTGTTGTGTGTGTGTTTGTTGTTGTTTGTTGTGTTTGTTTTCTTTGATCTAATCGTTATTCGTTTTGATCCGTTTTGGGGGGGCTGCTTCAATGAGTCCCTGGGACTCATTGGACCGTGGCAGGAATGGTGGGTTTCATCACCTTAGCATCTGGGCTGAAAAATGCTATGGGCACTGTGGGTGAGCCACTTTGGTGGTCCAGTGGTGGCCACCGTTTTTTTTTGCTTGCTGGTTTACAAAGACTCTACCCTCTGGTAAACCAACATAGCTATGGACAATCACTATTTTTAATGGGTAAATCCACTATAAATGGCCATTTTCAATAGCTATGTTAGTTTACAAATTTACAAAGACTCTAAGACCAAGATAGAACCAGGATCAGGTGAGAAGACTTCCTTTCAGATCTTTAAGCCAGATTTGAGGCCAAGACATTCCTTGGTGACACCTAGGAACTCTTCCAATTGATCGATTGGCCATCCAAAGCTCTCGAGATTGCGGTCCCTGGGCTCATGGCTTTCATGATCCATCCAGGGCGATGAAAACGAACGTGGGTGTTTGACCAAGTTCCCGTCAAGCCAAGGAAACCCGGCACAACCGTAAATTATATTTTGATGTTTGTGACGGTCATGTTTTGGAGCGGTAGTTACTAATTCCCCCGTGTTTGCTGGTACCCTCTGGTAAATTAACATAGACCCTGGCAGATAGGGGTTGGAAGACTAGTTTCCATTCAAAATAGGCTATTTTCAGGGTCTATGATTTTTTACCAGAGGGTAGTATCTGGTAGTTGATCCTTCATTTTAATTTGTTGCTTCTGCTGGTTAAGTCACCGACAAATCCCATTGGTTTTTTTTGGATGTTTTGGGCACAAGATGGTGCCTCCCAGATAGGTTTGTTCGTTCATGAACCTCCGGAACTAGTCCGGTTTCTATGTAGTTTTTTGTTTCAAAGAAAAACTGTTTTTTTAATATATATATATATATAATGATATATATATATATACATATATTATGTATACCGCAAACCCAACTATGAAAAATTGTGAAATGCTAGCAAAACAAGACAATTTTGCTGTCCTTGGGTGCACCACCATGATATCCATTGTCATTTCCTCTAGAAGTATCCCCTGAAAATTGTTGGTAAGTCCCACTTATTTGCGATGCTTAGTCTCCGATCATCAAACGTGGCACTCAGAAATCTCAGAAATCCCTAGCTGAACATCTATGAACATCCTCGAAGTATGGTAGGTTTTCCAGGCGATGCTGACCAATTTGGGTTTGTCTGAAAATAGGGTATATTCCCAATTATAGCCATTTAATAGGGATAATGATCAGCAAAACCATTGGGTTTAGGGGTACACAACATTTTCAGACACATCCATTTGGGGTCCCCATTGACCAAGCGCGGGCCCCAAGGCCTACATCTTGGTCTGCGTTTTGTGGACCTTCGGCTGTAGCTTGTCGCGCTCCTCGCCGCGGCATGGCTATACCGCCACAGTGGCGCCGCGGCCAACATATGTTTCATCAAGAAAGATTGTGATCCAAGCTGAATTAACCTGATTTATATAACCATATTTAAAGATGATGACTCACCAACCAAACAGCTTTATTAAAGTCATAATAGCAGCTTACCACATTCCATAGACTTCCCAGATGTTTCCTCAGTTTTTTGCTGAGGCCGGCTTCAGCATTTACATCATGGTGGTTGGCACCTTAGAATCCTTTGGCCGGAAGAGCAGCTCCTTGGACTTCGTTTTTTGGTCGGTTTTCCCGAGAAAAAACGGTGATTTTTATGTACATTGATACATGGTTCATACATATTCCACACACGGAGCATAAGTTAGATGTATTGTTTCATGAAGTGTTTTTGAGTGTTTAAGCGGCTGAATTTCAGAAGGGCGATGGGGTGTCTCATTGCAAGAGGTGGATGGCAGTATCACAGCTCCCAGTTTTGTATCGTGGTGTTGACTTGTGTGAATTGTTGTAGCTGCCCTCATAATCAAACATGGCTGGAATCAACGGAATATGCACCATGTCAGATTTTCCAGCCACGTTTGATTGCCGGGTATCCAACGTGATGCTTAACGATGTCAAACCAAGGTTGCAATTCTTGCTGGGAAGATAAGTAAGACCTCCATGATTGGTGCTAACAAAACACCATTTTTTAATATATTTTAGCTGTTCGTTTCAATGGCGTAAAAAAAAGATGGCTGTCCTTAACCAGATGAGTTTTTGTTCCCTCTTGGTAGGCGTTGTCGGCCTGGTCGACCTGTCGGTTACCGAACAAGCTCAGGTTCTGAGGTGGTCTTCCAACGCATGCAGGCTCTGCAAGTGATGAGTACCCTGAATTTAAGGTGATTTAAGGTGATTTTATGGATTGTATGGAAGCCATCACCCTTTTTTAGATTATTTATGATGATTTATCTACATTTATCTACTGAAAATGATGACTCACTGTCCATATGGCGATGTGAAATTGCCAGACGCTAAGGGGAACCATCCCAAAATCATTCTTTTTCAGGTTGGTGAATTTCCCTAATTCTAGGAAAAAAATGCTGAAAACTGTTGGTTTCATGGTAACTCTGGGCTGCTTTGTGCTGTCCAGTGCTTTTGATTTTCCGCCATTCTTGGCTCACCATCAAAACAAGTCCGACCACGTATGGTATTCTTATAGAGGGTGCTGATAGTGTTGCTATTTTTTGTGAATCATACAGTGGATGATTGCAAACTCTTGCCACACCAAAAGGAATTTTGAAACCCTATAAATGATGGGATAAACCTCCCATCAACGGGTGCAGGATTTCGCAACCATCCACAGTACATCTATTAACTACAGTTATATATCCATTAACATCCATCAACTATGGTTATGTACATATATATGTACATATACACATACACACACACATATATATATATATATATACATATATATATATATACATATGTACCTACATACATACATCTGGGTAAATCATAACGACCTCACTGCGACCTGTAGATGCTGCCCCTTGTGCAACGCGGGGGGGCGGCAGTTGAGACAACGAGGAATAGGCCTTAATTCAGGTTAGTGAAATATTATAATTTACCCAGATACATACATACATCCATCCATCCATCCATCCATCCATACATACATACATACACATATATACATACACATATATATATATACACATCATAAACCATAGTTAAGCTATGTTAAGCCACTTCCTGTATGGTGGGGAAAAGATCAGGAGCAATTCGCTGGTGCGGTGATTTACATCACCGTCGAGATGCTGTTGTGGCGGAAGTCGGCCCGCGCCCCTCGGCGCCGTAAAACGGTTTTGGGCGTAGGGAAATTTTCATGAAAATTGTGGACATGGAAACATGGATGAACATGGAATATTGATGAATATGGATGAATATGGTTCATTTATGTTCATTATTGTTCATTTAACATAGATAATTGTACAATATTCCATGTTCCATATCAATATTCCGTGTATAACATGAATATGGTTGATTTATGTTTAAACCGATGGGGAAAAAAAGTAATTGTACAATAATTGGGATTCAAGCCCTACAGCCGCCGCAGTGGGTCACCAAAATGGTGGCTGGTTGTTCAAAAAAAATGTCGGAAAATCTTAGGGGAACCCCCCTGAGTCAGCTGGTTCATATTGGTGAATCATGATCTATGAACATTTGGAACTGTTTGAGGTTATGCGGCCAATTAACTCATATTACCCTCTGGTAATTTAACATAGCTATTGAAAATGGTGATTTATAGTGAGTTTTCCCATTAAAAATTGTGATTTTCAATAGCTATGTTAGTTTACCAGAGGGTAACTCATATTAACCCCTCATATTCTTTCGGAAATCTCATGTCGATAATTGAACATCACCACCTGCCTCAGACGATCGTGGATGAGCAGCAGATCACCATCTTGACAGCGATCAAGGACGGGCTAAGGTTTCCAATAATCGTCCCGAGTAAATAATAGTGTTGTATATCATCATATTCTGTATATATATATATATATATATTACACGTCTTCGAGTATATATATATAGAGTATGATACACTTTATATATATATGATGTATATACTAACATATCCAATTACTATAATATATATATGTATATATATATATATGTATATATATATATATCAGATCCACGTCCGTGCGAGGACAGCATCGTGGAAGCCACTGAGCCGCATCTCCTAATCGCCAGTGACGAGGCGCATGAGGCGCATGAGGACCGTTTTCACAGCGATTTACACATGGGATGTAGGAAACTATGGGATATGGTATTGATAATATATATATATATATATATACCCTCTGGTTATTTAACATAGCCATGGAAAATGGCCCATTTATAGATGGTTTACCTATTAAAAATGGTGATTTTCCATGGCTATGTTAAATAACCAGATGGTATAACTTATATATTCTATATGGGCTATCATTTAATAAGATGTCATTTAACTAAAGCGTTTATAACTATACATTCGATTTATACTTGTTTATATATGATTGATATGCACGAATTAGTTAAATTACTATATAGTGGGATTAACTGCACATGAAATATAAGTCTGGGATAATGGGATAGGGGATTAATTACTATGGGATATATGTAATATATAGGATTAATTACTATGATACTTGAACCTAGATTCCCATATTCAAAAAATATTTGCATACCATGTTTTCATCGTACTCCAGACCTGGGTTGGATACCCTCTGGTGAACTAACATAGCAATGGAAAATCACAATTTTTCATGGGAAAATCCACTATAAATGGCCATTTTCCATTGCTATGTTAGTTCACCAGAGGGTATTAATAATTAATAGGTATTTCAGCTCAATTTGAATAAAAAAGAGTTGGGTCATGGAGAATCAAATGCCCCATGTGTGGAATTTTTTTTGTGGGGTGAAAACAAAAAACAACAATCACTGGTGTCGGACTGGCTTTGGACTTTGTGCAACGGTGGCTGCAAAATCCGTCATGGAGATTTTGAACTGGGAACATCGTCAAAATCGAGCTAATCTATATACCCTCTGGTAAACTAACAGCTATTGAAAATGGCCATTTAGTTCGTGAGATTTCCTATAAAAAAAAAGTGATTTTCCATAGTTTTAGTTCATCAGAGGGTAAATTATGGATTTTTCCAGCCAGCCACGTTTCAGTACTAACTTTTTTCGACCTGGGTTGAGAATTCTGGCAGTCTGAAGCTGCACTGCTTGGAAAGTCGCAAGTGTCTCGCTCTCGCCGGGCTGAATCGGGACTGGGTTGGGAGAAGATTCAGTCTACCCTCCGGTAAACTAACAGTTTGCTATTGAAAATGGCCATTTAGTAATAGCATGGTGATTTTCCATGGTTTTTTGTATGCCAGAGGGTATTCCCATGAACTGTTGGGTGCACTGTGATGTTTCATGGCTATGGATCCCGGTCATTGCACATAGACCCTGAAAAATGAGTTGAACCTGGTCCCCTGGTCTCTTTTCAGGGTCCCCCGCTGTTCATGTGCAGGCTACCCTCTGGTATACAAAAAACGATGGAACATCACCATTTTTAATGAGTAAATCAACTATAAATGGCAATTTTCAATAGCTATGTTTGTTTACCAGAGGGTAAATCCCATAGACCAAAACATCTACCATCCATCTATGAGTCTAGAATCAAAAAGGGTCTTGGAAGGCAGGATTCAACCCCTCCCCAAAGGTGTTCCAAACGGTGACACCAACAACCACTGTTCCAAAGGAGGGTCACCAAGGGAGTTGAATCTCTGTGATCGTACTCAGATGTTACTTAGTCAACATATTATTGATATTTCAATGGGGATTTTGGGATATTAATGGTGATATAAAGGGATTTTACAACCAACAATATGTGAATGTATTTGAACAATAAGATCTTTTAAGTGAAGTGTTGGTCTAAATTAAAGACATGTTCCAACCGTTTTTTTTTTTCACATACAAAACCGGTGATGGTTCCGTTTTAGCCAGTTGAGGGGATACAGCACCAGGTGAACCTTGAGGTTCACCAACTCTTTTGCATAGCCGCTACCTACATTTTGGGTATTTCAGTGATGCTTTATGCATTTGTATGCGCATATATAATCAATGATGATTGGGTATACACGTATATCCTGCCATACAATATATATATACATACACACACACACGCGTATATATTATATATAATATAATATACGTATATATATATATATATATGTATATTGGAGGAAATCACCCCCACCCCCCAAAAAAAATGCTCAATTTCCAAAAAACATGTGCATCGCCTGATGTGCTACAACTTCAAAAAGCCCAAGGATGGACTGAGTGGAGAAACCTGGTGTCCTGATTGTCCTGGCTCTGTAAAAGCCTCAGAAAATCCATGGGAAATCTATGGACTTCATGGGTACCCTCTGGTAAACATACAAAAAACATCGAAAAACGATGGAAAATCACAAGTTTTAATGGGTAAATCCACTATAAATGGCAATTTTCAATAGCTATGTTAGTTTACCAGAGGGTAATTGATGGTTATTTTCCAGTGTAAATGACTGGAGGCTAGCCATTTTGGGGCCAAACCTCATTGCTTTTATTGTTGCTTGATATTTCTTCGTGACTCGACGAGTTGGCGTTTGCAGTAAACCACATACTGACCAGGGGATTGCAATCGGGCAATACCTTTGCCATAGCCGTTGATCGTTGATTTTTTTCGAGCTTTTTTCTGAGTGTGAAATCCGTATTACACTGCCAACACATTGGGCTTCCAATGTTTGCCCCTAGATTTGCCCTCGTGCCAAAATCTTGTTCACAACATATTGCGCAAATTAATGTAATATTTTGATGACACCTTACTAATGATTCTTCTAAAGATAGCATGCGTGCACGGTGTTTTGCAGGTCTGTTAGGATTTTCTTGATGGTTTCAAGTCTGTTTCAACAATGGGTTCTTCACCCAAACGACCAACAAGTAGGCAAGTAGATGAAATGGAACCGACCCCTTAGGTTTATATCATCAACCCATAAGATCCCATACTTGTTTTCTCGTGACGCAAGGGTTGTCAGTGGATTTTTCAATAGAGGGATGGGATCGATAAATCCAACGGTTAGCGGTTAGCTAGTTATGTTTACCAACTTACTTGTCCATAGGGGGGAAAAGCCTTCCCGCAATATGGTTTCCGACGTTGCTACTACCACTGTAGATGTCCATGATATTGAAACTATATTCCCATTATAGAACCGTTCTTTGCACGTGCACACGCGTGTTTGATGCTAAAAGCCTAGTAGCCCCAATATGCCAACACATTTACCAAGCCATGGGTAGTCCTTGATATTCCCTGTGGATACCAATCCTTTATGGAAGACAAGAAACTGATGCTTATCCTTAGATTTTGATATGGTATATCTAATTTTCCTGATGCTCATCAACCATTTTGGACCAACCAAAAGAACTGTTTTCATTTGTCTTATATATATAACTATATATATATATATGTACATATATATGTATATACATACATATCTTTAAACCATATTTGCCATATAACATTCCCACTATAGTTTGCTAAAACCCAAATTCCCAGTATCTGTGGTAAAATCCATGTAAACCCCGTGAATCCCATGGATTTTCTCAGCGATCGCGAGGCCTTTGTCACAGAGAACAGCGGATTGCCCATGGAGAGGCTGAAGTATGTTGACTAGTCCTGGCCATCCCCGGCAACTAAGATAAGGCCTTGGGGTGAATGAGAATATATATATACAAAGGGATATAGTTGATTATGATAATCATTGTATATATATATATATATATATTTTCATATGAATCAACATATCTGGGTAAATTGTAATATACATATATACATACATTTGGCTATAAAAATTGGTACAACAATAATTATATACATAATACTCATATTTGTGCGAATGATAATGCATATATCTGGGTAAATTATAACGGCCGCACTGTTCTCGCAAACCCTGGAATCATGGTTTATAAGGGAACTCATTTTGAAATGGCCTTAATTCAGGTTGGTGAAATATTTACAAAAATCCCCAGATATATGGATATAGTGGATTATGGTGTGTATATATATATATACATATATATATACTCTGGATTTTAACATAGCCATGGAAAATTGCCCATTTATAGATTGTTTACCTATTAAAAATGCTCATTTTCCATGGCTATGTTAAATGACCAGAGGGTATATATTTATCATTATTTATTTATGAATCAATCAACTAGATCCTAAGATATGGGTTGCACCAATGGTACTTCATGGAGATTCAATGGGATTTTAGGGGTATATACTGGGATATATATATATACACATACATATACCATCATATACAAGTATATATATATATATATATGATGATTACCACCCCCACCCCTCAACAAACATTAAACATCTTGCCAAATAGGGCGTTGGACAAGAATTGTTCTCCAACAAGTGCCAAAATGGGTTCTTTTGCAGGGTCCATCTTAGTTGTAAGGACAGGTAACGGAAAAAAACACAACACATCACCAAATATATTGCGGGATAAAAAAAGGCCAGCAACTTTTCAACAAGGTGATACCCTTGAGAAATGACAGTTTGTTTGGGACACCGCTCAATTGATGGTTGCGTTTGTGACTGCTAGTGTTTGGGGCCAGTCGACTCCTAAGAGGAAACTGGTGAGGAGAAACATGCTTCTCAAGTCAGGTTCGAAGGAATACCCTCTGGTAAACGTACAAAAAAACGATGGAAAATGCACATTTTTGATAGGTAAATCATTAAATCAACATAAATCAACTATAAATGGGCCATGTTCAATAGCTATGTTAAATTACCAGAAGGTACTTTTCAAAAAGGACAAACACCTATGTAATATTATGTAATTACCATTGTTCAATGGATTGGTTTAAGGGTAAATCATGGAACAATTCTAAATTTTCCCACCAACCCATTGAATAGTGACTCAGTGAACTTTGGAATGGGCAGGCATTTTATTATGGCACACCTCCTGGGCCAGGAACTGGAAGTCCACCACGCAGGAGAGGGTCGGCCAGGCGGCCACAAGCCCTTGGCCTAGCCATGGATATAAGACTAGGATATATACCCTTTGGTAATTTGACATAGCCATGGAAAATGGTCCATTTATAGATGATTTTCCCATAAAAACCTCCATTTATAAGGGATTTTCCATGACTATGTTAAATAACCAGATGGTACATATATATATATATATATATATAAATTATATATAATATATATAGGGAAGTGCTGAAATGGAATGTTATGATATATTTTCTATTGCAATTGTTGGGCATCTATTTTCGATCTCCCATATGGTCCAACAATGTCCAACATCAAAAAACATGTTCCATGAATCGGGCAAGCTTCACCCAATCGGCCTTAGGAGCCTTTCAAGCCGTTCAAGTCCTTCAAATCCCACGAGAAAAGGGAGTCCCACAACCGAATGGAAGAGATCTACCGCGTGGGGTGCCATGGCCCATGGCACATCATGGCACCGGCACTGGGACCGCCGTAGAGTGAGATCCATTGAGATCCTTATTTTGTTTGATTTTGGCACCACAAAAATCACGAGTTTTGTTTGTGTCAAATTTTCTGGTTTACGTTACTGTGATCAACAAACATATCAAGACACATGCAAGAGATTTTTCAACCCTGAATTTTGGACACCACCCTGGGAACCATAGCTAGCGGTACATTTATTCGTTTGTGAAGCATTCGTGGTGGCATGTTATGTGAGGGGGATGGGATTTTAATTAGTCAGTATATATATATATTATGCAGTTACAGCGCGTTTTAAACAACAAGGGAAACTAATTACCAACCAAGGTTAGCCAGAATATCCCATTGATACCACAAAAAATGCCATGATTCTTGTTTATTTTTACTAGTTTAAGTTTAAGTTATAGTTATACCATTTTCACCACGGTGCCACGGCGGCTGGAGCAAGGAATCATGCCTTGGAAGCGGCCAAGCAAGGGCTAGTGGCGGCCACTTTCGAACCCACCTGGTGGCATAAGCCCTTTCCCATGGCGCCTTCGGCAGCATCTTCCTGATCCCAGAGAAAACACATCAAGAAGTGTGAGATATTCAGAAAGAGATTACCCTCTGGTAAATAAAAATATAGACCCTGAAAATCACCAATGTTTACTGGAAACTAATCTCAAAAAAACCCGATGAATGGCAGGGTCTATGTTAATTTACTGGAAATTAATAGATCGACATTCATAAATTATTCGTAATGGAATGCAGTAAAGGAGCCATAAGTTACCCCCAATGGCGATGATCGCCCGGCCCAGGCTGACTTTCAGCGCTTGCTTCATACTGAGGAGAAGGTCGGCATGAACATTGAGGAGTTTAAGCATGTGATAAGCTTGATATGGCAATTGGAAATGCCCTATAAACATCTATAGACGGAGGTAGTTTAAATAGTTTTAGTATGTTTAATCTCCTCTAAATGAACGTTTTTGTTGATGGTTTTAGCGGTTTAGATGATACACAAGTATGTGATATTGTTCAATAAACCGACCATTTATGGATGATGTTTGCAACTCATTCACGGTCATGGCTTGGGATTCACATGGATTGATTATTCCCCTGGTGATGTTGGTGTAGCTTGATTTCACCAGCACGATATATCTACACACACATATATATATATATACACCATAAACCACCGAAATGTTGCTGAAATAAACCAATTTAGCTGACTTACCCTCTGGTTATTTAACATAGCCATGGTATAGATGGCCCTAATCGAAATATATGGTTTACCTATTAATTTCATGGTGATTTTCCATGGCAAACTGTTAGCCATAACCAGATGGTAGCTGACTTAGCTGTTGAAAAAAGCACCTTGTGGATCCTTGTGGTATTTTTGAAAAGGATCTCTTCATGTTGGAATCGTCAAATCCGGCTTTGTCAAACGTGGCTGAAGAAAATCCCCAATTTCCACTCAAAAGCTACATGAAAATCATCATGAACCTACATTTGTCATCATGTAACATAGGGAATTGCCTTGCCAGTGATTCATTGTGAGTCATGACCGGGGGATATTTAAAAAAGGCGCTGCGACTTCTGCATGTGCTCTGTGCGGCAACACATTCGGTCGCGAAGCTCGGCCTTTTTAGCGTTGGTTTGTTTCTAGAGCAGAACTCATGATTTTCTGGAAAACGGTCTAGTTACCCTCTGGTAAATTAACATAGACCCTGAAAATCCCCAGTTTTTAATGGAAACTAATTTTCCAACCCCTTTCTGCCAGGGTCTATGTTAATTTACTGGAGGGTAATAGTTTTACATCGATTCTATGGCTTTTAAAACTGCAACTTGGCGAATTTGGGGATTTTGACCACCAAGACCCCTGTTGGTTTGATTCCAAAATTCTCAAGCATGCGGCTTTCCTGCAAACTTTCGTAGTTGGTGGTTTCATGTTGTGTTCGTTTTCAGCCCTATCTGGGAGGATGAGCCTGACTCTCTCATATTTGTTCAGTGGTGGAAACCACCAACCTGTTTCCCTTATATAAACCATCCCAATGAAAGTTCATAGTTTATACTGGGATATTTACATGTAAATGAAACAATATATTCCCTTACTATCTCATAAATTTGGGTTATGTGCTAGATGGATCTTATTGTCGAGACCCCAATTTCTATCCCATGGTTCTCTGAGTTTCAGTGAGTATATCCCATGATGAGTTGTTCAATCATGAAATTAACATATGATCAATGGGAGTTCCAGGATGCTAAAATGAAGGTAATGTATACCATATAAGGCAATATGTTGAGGGTATATCCCCTTACATAGACCTAACATAGGCCTTGTATATGGTAGGTACCTCAAATTTGGGTTCCTGGAATGGCCATTGGTATGATCAATGTATTCCAATGATATTTTCATTATATCATTATTACACTTAGAAGTAATATATATATATAATCAGTCTTAATCAAATATATTTTATGATCCATATGATGTTATCATTTCTTACATGTTCTATTGGAATATCTATGTACCGATATCAGATTGTGATCCATATTATACTATCTCTTTGACAATGGGTTTTCTAAGTTATAGTACCATACGCTAACTAAGTGCCGTGAACATTATATTGCCATGAGATGTTTTAAAGTTATTGCATCCCCTTATGATATATATATATATGATATTTATATACTGGCTGAGTGCAATGACAATTATTTTCCCATAATGATATTTCCATGATATCTCCAATATATGTCTCATGAAATTTCCATGATATTTCCAGTAAATCATTAGTTTTGTTGGTTAAATCACCATTAAATCACCATTAAATCACCATGTTTGCGAAGATTGCTGATGGATTCCATGAGTTCTTAAGTATTATGACAGCTAGAAGTACTATATATATATATATGTATTATTAGTTTTAATATATGATCCATGTATCCGCATTAGATTATTATCTAAATTATTATATGTCAACTCCTATAGTTCTTAATAGTTATTACTATGTTCACAACATGTCCATGATATGTCCATTATATTCCGAAGACAATTTTATATTATACATATATATATATTCATGATATTATATTCCTTAATTCTCATATTTCATCATCTATTATCTATATTTCCACGACAATTATATACCCATATGCATTTCCATGATATATATATATATGTATTATACCCTTTGGTTATTTAACGTAGCTATGGAAAATCACCATTTTGGATAGGTAAATCATCATAAATCTGCTATAAATGGACCATTTTCCATAGCTATGTGAAATAGCTGGAGGGTACATATATATATATATATACATTCCATTACATATTTCCATTCAATCATGAGTTCTCTTGGTTAAATCACCATGAAATCATCATTTTTTTGATATATGTTCCATGATATGTCCATTAAATCATCATTAAATCACCATTTTTTGATATATTTCCATGGTATGTCCACTAATCCCTTCATAGTTCTTCCATGTTCTTCCCATCCCCGTAGATCGGATCTATCGGATCTCAGGGCTGAGACCTTGGACCACGACGTTCCCGGCCTCGTGGCCAACTACTGCCACGCCGCGCTGAACTCCTTGGAGGAAGCCATTGCCCACCTGGCGCCGAGTCGTAGATCTGTGGGTGATGATAAGCTGGTAAACATACAAAAAACTGATGGGAAAATCACCATGTTCATCACTATTTATATAAATTTGATATCTTTTCTGAAATGTATGATCTACTTATATATTTTTAAAACTACAATAATACGAATGATGATGAGAACAATGGTCAGCCACATACATTTGGTAAAATGTATGATCTATTCATCTGGCCTCAACAAACGTAATCCTTAATCCTTAGCCAGATTATATACGGACTACCACATTTTCGAATTATGTGGTTTGGACGGAAAATTACCATCTGGTTAAAATAAAAAATGATGGAAAATCTCAATTTTCAATGACTTAGCGGCTAAATCCACTATTTCTATGGCCATTTTCAATAGCTATGTGTGTTTACCAGAGGGTAACATAAACCCTGAAAATAAACAAGTTTTAATGGAAACTTATCTTCCATCCCCGATGAATGCCAGGGTCTATGTTAATTTACTGGGTGGTATATAAATTTGATATATTTCTTTTCAAATGTATGATCTACTTATATACTTATAAAACAATAATAGTACGAATGATGATGAAAAAAACATCACCCACATATATTATAATTACGTATAATTACGATACTGTTGTTTCAAATATATGATATATATATATATATATAT
>Ga0126342_10002343_pt1 | contig 29334 bp, 23 predicted proteins | sample Cyp1metagenome_FD_92528 | JGI IMG/M metagenome (GOLD analysis project Ga0126342, IMG submission 92528) | Coral microbial communities from Lord Howe Island, Old Settlement Bay, Australia - Cyphastrea 1 metagenome | ecosystem: Host-associated > Invertebrates > Cnidaria > Coral ...
GAAAAAAATCAAACCCCTAACATCACTTTTGCTAACACGCGCGCTGAAACATTGAGATTTGGGGGTGCGGGGGTTCAACATAGTGCGTGCTGCAGGGTTTGAATATTTTGTCCATCTACTGTATCACCTGCATAAACTTTAAACATATGCTTCCGTATCCCACATTTTATCACTTTATCCTAGAATTTGACTTTTCTAAAAAATACCCAGTTTTCTCTGTTCAACCCCCCCAAATTTCACTGCTTCTCGGCCCGGGGCACCCCCACAGCCACAAACTGCCCGGGGCCCCACCTCCAGCTCGCTGGCCATCTCCTGCGCTCCGCGGGCCTTCTCTTCAAGAAGTTTGCTTTGCGCCTCCACCTGGGCGCCAGGGACCCACCATGCGATCCAATGAACCGAGAAAACTCGTCGATCCGCAGGCCTTTTGAAAACCGCAGGTGGCTTGCTTTGCTGGAAAAAAAATCAGGGACGGACAGATCTATAATGATCTCTATCCTTATATATATATAATATATATATATCAAATATAGACTATGGTTGCGGGAATCAATGGCCATCCCAATAGCTTGACAGCTCCCCAGCCTCCTTCTTGGTTTCGCTCAATGCCTGGCTCGGACATAGTCCAGGAGGCAGTTCTATGATTGGATGCCTCACTTAAACACCAAACAGCTGCCTAAAACTGCCACCTCACAAGTCTTGCGAAAGTCTCAGTATCTCTACCCGAAGCACTTGGCGGCACTGGCGGCACTGGCGGCAAAAAGCAAGATTCGGTCCGCCAGCTAGAGCTACGGTGTCATGTTTCAGTGAGATCAATGGAATCATCTGGGGCAGCATCCTTTCCCAAACGCCCATCCCAAGAATCTCAAGAATCGACAGCGCAATCATCCGAGGTAGGATGGAACATCAAAACTGCTAAAACTAACCAACAAAATACATCTAAAACATTTGAAAACCCGTCATGTTGTTGAATACCAACTGTATCTGCATTCAAAGTGCCAAATGACCACAGAATTGAACATAAATCATCGTACATCCAAGTCTTCAAGTCCTCCATTGTGTAGGAAAAATATAGGTTGTCCAAGAAAACAACTATATATACTATATACATGTATTATACAACAACTATATCACATATACATTGTGTCCATTGTCACTATGATTATTACTATTAGTATTAGTGTCGTTATCATTGTTGTTATACAACAAATCTATAGAAATTGTTGTAAAGCATACTATATACAGTACCTCAAAAAAATATAGCAATAGTATACCTATACAATACCTCCAAGTATATAATAACATTATACAACAAAACTACTATTGGTATTACAAAGATATTATGATATTGATAACGATAACAGTAATATATGTATCATTGTCAGTAGTATTTCCTTATCATCAGTTGATTATATTACATACTGATGAAACATGTCAATGATCATGATACCACTAATTAAAATTTAATAGCAATATAATGTTGTAACTGATCATCAATATTATCAATGTTATAGTTCATACTGTTATTACTATGTTTATTGCTAACATAATTGTCATTATCATAACGATGTCAACAATAAAGGTACATTATCATATTGATAACAATAATGATTGTTATTAATGTGGGTACAGCAACAATAAAGCATCCCCCAAATCACCATAAATTGGTGGTATAAACTATTCCCAGTCCTGGGTGGTTTATGGCATTGTTTTACCCACATTGCTGATAATGATAGATTTTCCCATTAAATATGGGGCTTTCCTGTACATGTTCCCTTACATCAATTGGAATTTCAGGATCCTAAAATGGAGGTACTGTACCATATAAGGCCATATTCTCTTGGGATATTCCCTTACATCGGCCATTTTTCTTGGCTAGGTACCTCCAATCAATCGGTTCCTGAAATGGCCATTGATTATATACCAATGATTAACCATCATTAACTATCACTAACCACCATTAACAATCATTAACCACTATTAACAATCATTAACCACTATTAACCACTATTAACCACTATTAACCACTATTAACCACTATTAAGCACTATTAACAATTAACTTACTATTAATCCCTTGAAACGAACAACGTTAAGCTCCGCGCCTTCTCCACCTCGCCGCTCCGCTGCGCCGCCTCCGCGGCGGAGCGCAAGGAGCTGTCCAGCTGCTGCTGCGCCGCCTGCTGCGCAGCGCTATGCCTGGCGCGATGAAAGCGGGATAAACCAAAAATTGACCTATATAGACTTATCGGTATATGACTACATATATGTGCATGTATGGATAATATATATATATATATAATATATATACATAAATATACAATAATATGTATATATTAATATATATATATATGGATAAACCATAATCATTCATTAACCTTAGATAATAAAGGTCATATTTGGGATAATTATCCCTAGCCATCATTCCTGTGAGGTCGTTCAAAATTATCCAATGATTGGGGTACCCAATCTTGACCCATACCTATATGTTGGGAAAGTGGTATGAACTCTGTGTACCTACATATATTATGATATAACATGGTTATACAAAGGCATAGTTGAAGTATGTCACAATATATATATATATAGAGCAGTTGTACATATGGTTGAATGATGAGTATATTTGTCAATATTTGGTTGTGGCTATCTATAATTTAGCTATGTTTATATATATAATATATATATATATAGCTACTGCTACAGCTATATCTAATAATTAAAACACAACTATATAAATATGTATTGTATCTATTACTGTTGATCCATGTTAAGGCTACACATGTATATATGTCTACTTCTATTGATATGGCCATATGAACAATAACTATATCTATTGATATATATATATATATTTATATAATTGAAAACAATTTACAGGAAACATAGCTACTGTTTGATTAAAGTTAAGACACAAACTATTCCAGGATACTCTATAAACATAAACTAGTATTACAAAGTATTACTATATCATTGTTATTCTTATCTTAAGTATATGACTGTTGCAATACTATGACTAATACTATGATAGTATCCAGTGGTCCAAGGTCTATCAATGATGGTGTGCAACATCATCACTCCCAAGAAGAGTATTCTACTAGAAGAGCTTGTGATTTGTGGATAGAACAACCGGCAGGTGGCGAAAAAACCTTTGAAACCACTGCGACAACCTCCCATCCTCCCATGGTACTACCTGCAGTGGCGACCACCAACCTTGACAATTTACGTTAGCCATGGGTATCTCCCATAAAATTTATTCCTGTCACTTCTGAATCGTGAATTGTTGATGCCAACTGTTGATGTCTCCAGCATTGGCCATCCCTTAAAATCCAGCGGCACCTCATGCGTTCCTCCTCCAACTGGAACTTGTTTTGAGCACTTTCGTGCAGTGCCAAAGTCTGCTTCTGAAGTTCTTCAGACAGCCTGTGGCTGTGACAACACAACTCACCTCTGGTCATCAGCATGGCAATGGATGATGCTGGTTGGCCTTGGGAATGAACTCAACCACAAATAGGTAGGACCGGAGATTTGGATACACCTACCATTTTTCTGGGAAATTACCCCATTTTCAGACACGCCTATAGAGGAAAGTTGCTTATATATATATATATATATACCATTGAATCAAGATGCATCAAGTTACCAAGTCCCATGAATAACCACCATTACCCGTCCACCCATATCCTGGATATATCATATCCCGCAAAGTCCTCATTCTAACCCCACTGAAGTGGTAATTACCCTGTTGTTGTGAAACCCCCATGACACCACCATACGGCACCACAAAAAAGTATTCCCATGTATTCCCATGTATTCCCTATATAGATTCCCACAGATTCCCATAGATTCGTGGGATTTCACATCGGGAACATGACAAATCATCAGCTAAATCCAGGCTTAATTCACCAGCTCCAAGCCACCCGGGCACAGAGACCACCCAGCCGACCTGGCATTCTCCGCTTGTTTCGTCTCCACTTCCTTCCAGCGATCCTCCGCCAGAGCTTTCACCTCCTGAGGATTCAACGAGTCAAAATGGATGATGTAATCAACTATATCAACTTGAAGACTAAACTCAAGGATCTCACCCAGATCTTTAAATATTACCACAAGAAGAATTATAACTATATAAACAGTAAACTATACTAAACTTAGTTGAAATTGCCAACAAACATTGGGAAGCCTGGGATTGATCATGACTTCACCAGGGAAAACGCGTAGATTTCAGCCACAAATCTTGCAGATGGAGCCGGTCATCCAGCGATCAGTTTCCTCCAGCTGTTTCTGCAGCTTCAACTTCTCATCATCGACCTTTGCCGACAACTCCTGCGAAACTTGGGCGGCAAAGCTATGCGGCCTATGCCACCATTTTTGTTGGGGGTTCAAAGCCGCTTCCCAAAGGGGAGGAGGTCGTTTTTGGGTGGATTATACTCCATTGATGTTGGTATGACAAACAATTCCCATAAATATTCCTACAAGAGAACTCGGGAAAACCCTTGTGCCGCTCACATTTTTGCTCGTCCGCAGACAAACGGGAGTTCCTGATCCAGAAAAGACTCAGTGCCAAGTGCTGCCTGATCTAAAGTACGACAACGAAGTTTGAGAAAAACAAGTCCTGTTCAAGTCTTCCGCCACCCTACAACATTGCAAACGAGAAAGGCACATGGCATTCAGACCTTTATGGATCTTCTCCAGATCTCTGTGCCCGCAGGCAGAGTTTTCGGACACAGCACCGCGGCACACGCGGCAGTCGTCGTCACCTGATCTGCAGGGGAGCGAGCTTGGAAGAGGAGCTCGGAAATAATGGAAATATCTAGGTTTTCCTGACAATTGTTGGACAAACATTAAAAAATGCTGGTTAATCAAAATCTTCCCAATTAAAATATTGCCATTTGGGTTACCCTCTGGTTATTTAACATAGCCATGGAAAATGGCCCATTTATAGATGGTTTACCTATTAAAAATGGTGATTTTCCATGGCTATGTTAAATAACCAGAGGGTATATCCTATTCCCACACGTCCAAACACCCCAAATGATGGAGCTATCCTACCCAAGGTCCTAGGACCTGTCCCAATCACTGGGATACACAACGGGCCCAAAAAGAATTGGTCATTGTTTACCCTCTGGTTATGTCAAAATAGCTATGGAAAATCACCATTTTTAATGGGAAAATCCACTATTTTGACTGGGCCATTTTCAATAGCTATTTTGACATAACCAGATAGGTCTTAACTCCAAAGCTTCCTATTTTGGGTGCCAATGTCATTTCAGAGGGACAACCGCAGAGTCTTAAGATCCTAAATCTTGGGACCTAGCTTGACCTGGCTCAAGAAATCATCATTGGGATGGAAGGAAGTCTTGATTAAAAAATGAATCATGATTTGGATACATTGGGACGGCAGTTTAATGAACTTTTGATCCAAAAAAATGGAATGATTTCCCAAATCCATCCCCTCCGGCCCCTCTTTCGCACCTTCTCGTCTCTGAACGTCATCAATATTTACACATGCCTCCAGGTGTCAGGTGAGATAATGGCCCCAGCTTGCATTGAACAAAAGATTAAAACAACATCACACACAAATAAACCTATCAGTGGTAGATTGTATTCCAGTAGATTGCGATGATGAGATTGTACTGTATTCCCATTTACTGCTGGTTATATGATATACAGAAGTTGGTATATCGGTCCCAGTATGCCCATCTATTTGATCATTGCTGACACGCCCAAGGTGAGCCTACCCAGTCATACGTTGGTTAAACAAGACACATTCACTATACTTATAATAGCCGTGGGGTTACCCCACGGAAGATGGGGTAACAATTCACCAATTTAGCTATAAATCAGCTATAAATCAGCTAAAAATCAGCCAAAAAACAGCTATAAATCAGCTATAAATCAGCTATAAATCAGCTATAAATCAGCTATCAATCAGCTATAAATCAGCAATAAATCAGCTATAAATCAGCTATAAATCAGCTATAAATCAGCTATAAATCAGCTAAAAACAAGCTATAGATCAGCTATAAATCAGCTATAGATCAGCTATAAATCAGCTATAAATCAGCTATAAATCAGCTATAAATCAGCTATAAATCAGCTATAAATCAGCTATAAATCAGCTAAAAACCAGCTATAAATCAGCTATAAATCAGCTGTAAATCAGCTATATATCAGCTATAAATCAGCTATAAATCAGCTATAAATCAGCTATAAATCAGCTAAAAAAACAGCTATAAATGAGCTATAAATCAGCTATAAATCAGCTATAAATCAGCTAAAAACAAGCTATAGATCAGCTATAAATCAGCTATAAATCAGCTATAAATCAGCTATAAAACAGCTATAAACCAGCTATAAATCAGCTATAAACCAGCTATAAATCAGCTATATATCAGCTATATATCAGCTATAAATGAGCTATAAATCAGCTATAAATGAGCTATAAATCAGCTATAAATCAGCTATAAATCAGCTATACATCAGCTATAAATCAGCTATAAATCAGCTATAAATCAGCTATAAATCAGCTATAAATCAGCTATAAATCAGCTATATATCAGCTATATATCAGCTATAAATGAGCTATAAATGAGCTATAAATGAGCTATAAATGAGCTATAAATGAGCTATAAATGAGCTATAAATCAGCTATAAATCAGCTATAAATCAGCTAAAAACAGCTATAAATCAACTAAAAACCAGCTATAGATCAGCTATAAATCAGCTCAAAAACAGCTATAGATCAGCTATAAATCAGCTATAAATCCTATGAAATCACCATTTTTCTTTGACCAAGTCACAATTTATTTTCCTATGGGATTTCCACCAAGGGACGCCGCACGTCGTAGAGCGGCATGACGGGACGGTCGTCTTTCTCACCTAAAAACCGCAGCCATGGAACAATGGTTCCATGGTTTTAATAGGTCTTAATTGGGAAATGATCCATAAATAGCCAGAAATATCTATCTATACTTATAGTCTACAATTAACCTATAAATCAACATCTATAAATCATCTAAAAATTCGATAAATATCCGTCTTGGGGAATACGGAGTTACCCAAGGTATCCTGATTTTGTTTCGTCGGCTGATGGATTTTCCAATCATCCCAGATTCCCAGAAACTTGCCAAGCCAATAATAAACCATCCCTAATACCAATATCACCATAAATGCTTGGTAACCATCATCCCCCCAATAATAAGTTGAAAAAAATGCATTGGGTTTACCACATTCATTCCTATGCATCACCAGAAAATATCAGATCACATCAAGGTCCATTATGGTCCATAACCACATCACGGTTAAATCTAATCAACAAATCCATTCAACCACCATAAAAACAGCCTAACTATGGTCTCCAAGTGACATTTGAAGGCGTCCATTTCGAGTACCTGCAGCAAGACCAAGACAATCTCTTCCGGTCCATCCAAGATGACCTTCCCAATCTCCTGGCGCCAGAGTCAGCCTGAACATCACCCTTCAACCCCATCAAATCCCATGAAATCACCATGAAATCCCATGAAATCACCCAAAAATCCCTATAAATCCACCAAAACCATGGTGATTTAACTGATACCGGATGCACTGCCTAGTTCCTAGCGGTCCTAGCGATGTACTGTTATTGTTCTGATTCCAAAAGCTCTGATGCAACGATTTCTGTCGATCAGCGTGTGCCACAAAGTTGGCTGAAACAGACAGTCATCCCCACTGGGAGATACTTCGACATTTTATTTTGCATAACATTTTGGACAAATTCATCTCACATGTTTTCTGGAATGTTCTCTGATTTTGTTATTTTTGTTCCTCTGATATCTAGCAGCTAGCATTCGATCTGACGTGTTATCTGGCATTCTATCTGAAAGTCTGTCTGCTTTCATATCTGGTATTTATCCAGAAACTATGTGACACTATCTTTGCATTCTATCTGGACACAACTTTCTGACATATTATAAGGATTTTGATGTAGCTCGCGATAGTGTTCAATCTGACAAACTTGCGATATCTCGCGGTGGTGTTCGGGTGCAGTCAACCCCCCAATCATGGTGATTGTGGCAAGAATCCTCATGACTCATCATGCTTGATGCTTCAATCGGCCTTGATTGTCCATTAAACATGTGGCCAAAACTCATGTGGCTCCTCCTCCGTCCCAGGTGGTGTGAAGCGAAGATAGATCAGCTCAGCCGGGCGCTTCATTTGTCGCATCTTTTGACCCCAATAGTCCTGGCCACTATAACATGGCGATGGCTATATAGATGGCAACCAGAAAGATAGATTTTGGTCACTTACCTGCTGTATTAATCTACCCCTGATTTTTGCAACATTTTGGCGAGCATGCTCGTCAAAAGACCGATAAGAAAAACTAAACATCTCAGGTAAATGAGTAGCCATAAAAAGTCAAGGAGATATGACATAGTATGGCAAATCTATGGCCGGCACACAATCCCTTGGCATTCGCCATCAAAGCCATTGGTTGAATGTTTGGCGAGCACGTGCGGCCCAAGCATCGGTCGGGTTTTTGAAGTCAAATTGAGCCTGGCTGCGGCGAGCTTGGCTCTGTCACTAAACTACATAAGAGTACTGTGATAGCTTGTGTTGAGCCTATAGATTCCATGTATACATGTACATGTATAATTATACATATATAATATTCGGACATGCAACATGCGGCAGTATATTTCACTATGTATTGCATATATATATTTATAGTTGTCATATCCCCATATAATAATGTAGTTGTATCATTGTTTACGTACCAATATAGACATCAATTACATGTATGTATATATATATGTGTACGTATAGCATAGTAGTTATATATACACTGATTATATTATATTGATATACAATATACATATCAATTACATATCAATATTTGTATCAATAAACATATCCATATAGAATATACATCCATATACATATACTCATATACTAACACTCAGTATATACATATGTGTAATTAAAATATGCATGTATAATATTATGAAGAATATAGAATAATGTATTTTTTATTAGTATGCAAACGACAACTTAAGATCTTGCATCCCAATGCGGATTGCATCCTACGGATACAGCAATGATTGTGTCAACAAATGATGGCCGGGGTCTGAAGCCGTCTGACGCATCCCTGGATAGTGACTGGTAAAAAGTTGTCATTTTTCTATCCCGTGGGACCCCTTCAGTTTTCAGCATACCGAGAAACTTTTGCGTTGGTCCTCCAAACCGCTTGAGTCCTCAAACGCGCTTGTTGAAGCATGTTGTGTTGCTGGAAGGGATGACTCATCTCGCTGAAGTCTCTGCTTCTGCATTGTGATGTCGAAATAATTAGTGTTGAAATCTGGTTGGCGGTTTCAACACCTATGAAAAATATGAAAGTCAGTTGGGATGATTTTTCCCAATATATGGAAAAATAAAATTCATGTTCCAAACCACCAACCAGAAATTACCGTATAATCTCTGCTTCAGGTTGGCGTGGGGCTAGCTCCAGTTCAACCCTGCCTAAATCCCAATCGAATGATGCAACAACTGTTCCTGCCCAAAAAAAACCTCCTTGCAATTCCATTTAAGCAATGGCAATCCTAGATACCCTCCACACATAAAAACTGATCGCCAATACAAATACATATATATATATCATTACATATATACATTATATATATATATTTGTATATACATATTATATATATATATACCAGTCGGTTCCCCCAGCGGAGTTGTCTTGTATTTTCTGTGTCAAGAGGCTCTGTGATGAAAATCCAACGGCCTTCGAGCTGCTTCACCATGTCCTGTCTGCCGTGTAAACCAATGGGTCGATACAATGGTTGTACCATCCAAACCTCAGGTGCTTCCTGCCTTCCTGCAGTGAATTTTACATAAAACATCATGAAGCTGGAACCACATCGAGGACTGCTGGTTGCCAATCTAAACAGACATGCAGCGATGCCCAGCCAGTTGGCTGACTTCCAGCTCTTTTGAGACAGTCACAGTCACAAGATGTAGTAACCTGCTGTTGCCCGAAGCCCACTCCATGAATACCTAAGCTGGACCTAAAGCATCCTAAAACTGAACTAAGTACATGATATTGTATGATTACCATCATTTAACACTTCGCCATGGAAAATCACCATGCTATTAATAGGTAAACCATCTATAAATGGGCCATTTTTAATAGGCATACCTTTCTTGGGCACTGCAGTACTGCTGTCTTACCCCACCGAACAGTCGTAGCTTGACCTAACATCGCAGCTCGTGCCATAGAAAAAAACGCAACGAAAAAAACGGTGCCATTGTCTGAAAATAGGCCTTTAGTCCTCGCAAGATACAACGGTTTATCTGAGTTTCTCATATAATGTTATATAATGTGGTTATATATGGTTTATATGGTTATATGATGTTATATGCTACATGTCATGGCAACTTTTAGGCAACCCTCTAGATTTGCGGCCATGAAAACCCCGAGCCGGAACAACTCGGCTACGCCGGAATCACGAGCGGCTCCTGCTGAGGACTTCCGTTGAGAGCCTCACATTCTTCACCAAGCTGGTCGTCCCAAAGAACCTGCAGCGGAGCCACCAAAAAATTTAAAAAAGAGGCTGGCTGCCTGATGAAAAACCTAAGTGTCAACAAAAAAAAGAACATGGTAGTTACAGCCGAAAGTCGCAAACCTAAAGACCTACAGTTTTCAAAAACATGCAAATACCACCCCCTCAGTCACAGCTCTTGGAAGGTCCGCCAACAAATTTGCGAGTGCGGCTCATCGCAAGCGCCTGGAAGGCACTGACACTGAGGGGACACAGCTTGATGTTGGTGTAGGGCGCGTGTGTGGCGAACTCGTCGTTCTCCTGGTCCCAGAAGTATCGCGCACCTCAAGAAAGCTGGGCCATGAGAACGGCGGCAGCAACAGCAGGAGAAACAGGAGCAACACATATAATAAGAACAGCAGTCACGAGAAGTAAAAGAGAAAAATGAAGAAGACGAAGAAGAAGACAAAAGAAGAAAACAAAGAAGAAGAAGAAGAAGAAGAAGAAGAAATAAGAAAACAAAAGATGATGATAAACTAGACCAATAAGAGAAACATCAATTTTAGGGAGGGAGACCCAGCACAGTCAAAACATCATCACCATCACCATCACCATCACCATCACCATCACCATCACCATCACCATCACCACCCTCATCACCATCCTCATCACCATCACCATCACCATCACCATCATCATCATCATAATAATCATCATCATCATCCTCATCACCATCCTCATCATCATCATCCTCATCACTATATAATCATTCATTATTATTCATCATTCGTCAGCTTCACATATCAAATTGGTTATGGATGATGTACCGTACCAAGCTTACATTTGCCACAATCCATTCCCATAGCCTCTTGATGATTTAGCCATGGCAAATACAACTTCTAATCATTCACCAACCTGAACACTTCGGCTAGATTGGGATAATTTGGGATAGTTCCCCTTTTATTACCAGCAAAAACTGCACCAGCACATTCGGTGCCTTCTTTCCTTGCAAACTTATCATTCTTCTTCCACTTCTTGAAGAGCTTCATCGCTTCCTCCGTGGGGTGCCTTGGATATGGCAACGAACCAACCTGCTACACCGCTACACCGCTTGGTTCAGCTGGAAGAAGCTGGAAGAAGCTGGGGAGCAATGTCACGGACATCGGACACTGCATTTGCTTCCCTATCATTTACAACACTCAAACATACCACAAGAACAGGCCCAACATCGCAAAATAAAGACCTATAGATTCACCAACCCTAGTGGGCTCCACGCACATCGAATATGAAATATGATCGTAATATCATGTAACATGTGTGTATATGTTTAATGCGTGTATTAAATTCAACTAAACAAACACATACAAGCTGTGTATGTACAAATAGAATCAAAGGGACACCAGTTCATTACACTGTAGATCACTGTAGTGTATTCGTATCCTACATGCTGCTTTCCTAAGTGTAAGCAGTCCCCAATTGCCTTCCGCTGCCACCACATAAAATGTCCGAGCTTCATGGGTGTCAGCATCGTTCTTTCAGCATCGTTGGCATCAATTCGACAGGAGCCATCCCTGAAATCCATGGGAAAGCCGGTGAAATCTACTCTCCTGTAAACTAACAGAACTATGGAAAATCACCATGTTTCATGGGTAAATCGGTAAATCCACTATTTCGACTGGGCCATTTTCAATAGTTTTTTGTTTGTTTACCAGAGGGAATGGGAAATCCATAACACATCGCAGTCAGGTCACCGGATCCACTCCCATAAGGGTCTGCTCTGCGTATCTGCGACCTCACTGCGCTGAGTGGCTCGAGCGCCAACCGATGGCGGTTGGTTGTTCCGGAGGCCATTAGAATGAGAACTTGATGATGCACCAATCGATGTTGTGGTATATCCTTGTTTTTGGACAAACCCAAGGAAACTCCATCATGACCTCTTCCACTTTTAGAATCTAGAGCCATCCTTGATTCACTTCCCCTTCACGTCGCCCTCTGAACCCTCGGGATTTTTGCCAAAGCGACCCATTTGGCTTCAACCAACCTGTCTTGTCCTTCCCTGCTTTTCTCAAATTTGAAGTTGATTTCACCTGAACTCGGCACAGCTTGCAAGCAAGCCTCCGCTCACAGCCCAAAGCAACAACAGGCTTCGAACGTGGCAAAATGATTGAACCCCAACATATCCACGATAATCAACCCCAACATATCTACCATCAATCATGCTGCTCCTTTAAAGTAGCCGGACTTAGGGGTTGTCCCAATTGGGTTTGTCGGATGTTTTTTTCGGCAAGAGCCCGTATTCCCATGGTTTAGCATCGTACTTTTCCCTATTAAAACATATTAAACGCTTATTTTGGGGGTATCCCCATGTGCCAAAAAAACTCAACTGTTCATCAGCTAAAAAAACCGAGGTTCCAATGGCTTTGGAAGGACGTCCTTCGATGACGCGAACCTTCTTCGCCGCCGACCTTGGTGAATATTCTTGTTGTTGTCGTTGTTGGTGGTGGGGGTGCTGGTGTTGCTATTGTTGCTATTGTTGCTGTTGTTGTTGGTGGTGATGCCCTTCTTCTTCTTCTTCTCCTTCTTCTTCTTCTTCCTTGTTCTTCTTCTTCTCCATTTTGTTTTTTAATATTGATGATAATGAAAGTTGATGTTGATGTTGTTGCTGTTGTTCCTGCTGCCGCTCCTGCTACTCCTGCTGTTTCTTCTGCTGCTGCTGCTGCTTAGCCATTTTCGCCATTCAGGTTCTGTCATCCCCCTCTACCAGGCTGACTTGAGTGACTCCAGCATATAGAGACGTGTCCTACATCCCAAAGATATCACCCCTCAAGTCTGGCAGCCGACCAAGCGCTAATTGTAGGATAAGAAGCTTGCTGACCTCACCATTCTTGATCCGAATCTGGGCGGGCGCTAGCCCAGATGATGGCCATGTTCATGCGTTATCCCTTATTTCTATGGCCCAGGCCAGCTTCTCAGCGCTGAAAAACCGACATCTCACCGAACATGAAAGAAACAGGCATTGCCTGATATGCGTATATCGTATGACATAGAATCCCAAGAACGTTGCCAAGGTGGTGTCATGAGTCATAATTTCCACTGATTCATTCCCAAAAGAAAAAACAATGGATGAGCAGTATCAAGAGTGTATTGGAAAGTCCCGCAAGAACGGTTGGTTGTGGGGATTCCCAGTTCACAGATTATGGTAGTCCCCCATATATTATATATAATATTTACAAACGAATGGGTAAAGCCCCCCGATTCCGAAAACTGGAAACAATGCCATGGTTTTTGAAACTCCAGAATGTCCACCCCAATACCTTGATAAAATAAGATTGTTCGGCTGTTTGCATCTTAGTTTTTTGGAAATTCACTTACCCTCTGGTAAACTAACAAAAAGCTATTGAAAATTGCCATTTATAGTGGATTTTCCCATTAGACATGGTGATTTTCCATAGTTGTGTTAGTTTACCAGAGGGTAATAGTTGTATCAAGGTACAGTATTTCTACCAAATTCCGATAAGTTCATCTTTTGGAACTGATCAGTTGAGTGGACACACCGAAAAAGTGGGATGGTTGATCATCATCCTCCCCAAGAAATTGCCATAAATTACTGGTATGCCCAAGAAACCAACAGACCCAAGCATCATATCGTTGGTTACTTATCCCACTGTATCCCAGTTTTATATGATACCTCCAATATATGGGGATGGGTCAAAACCCTGGTACCTAGTGAACCCCAAAATAGCTGGTAAATGGATGTTCATCCCACCAAAAATGTATCTATAGGTATTGACCCATACCCATATGTCCCTAGTTGTATTCCCTATCCTTTCCAGTATATATCCTTGCGTATTCCGTTCATATCCATATTATCCATCTATTCATCGGCTCAATATGGCTCATTCACCATTTTCATCATCATCTTAAACTCCACTTGGTGTATAACTAGTCGTGTTGCTTAACACATGCCTTTGCTGCGGTTACATCAGGTAGGCTTCCCCCATCCATCGCAGGCCCGTCGCCTTCTCCTCTGGGGTGGGTTTCATCGAAGCTTTGTCGTTGTACGGTAGGCGCAGTCCATTCGTGGCGTTGATGGTCGTCTTGTCAAAGACGTTGGACCAAATGTTGCCTATACCGTTAACAACATGCTGGAACCGGAATCTGAAGATATCTGAATCGGGGAAGAAATGCATGCCACATAATGCCTTGTAATATAAATATAAATATAACATACATATTATATGTGTATTAATTATACACATATAAACGAAACGCACTAAAAAATCTCTATAAAAAAGAGGTCATCAAAGTTGTCTTATCGCAAAGTATCAGGATCATCCCTAATGATCCATATTTGGGTTTCTCTGAAAATGTTGGGTGCCTTTGAAGCCATCAATGATCATTATCCCTGTTAAAATGCTCATTTGAGGATATACCTAATTTTCAGACACACCCATATTTGTTTCAGACATCGCATCGCGTGGCTTTGCTTCGTGTCAGGAACCCATTTTTGTGCCTTCGTCCGCAGGAACGCCCTTCTCCAAACTCAGCAACGTCCTGCTGAGATGTGAACCATGTGAAGGGCGTTTTAGACATTTGATGTTTATGTGTTTTCTCTTTTAAATGGTGATTAATGAATGATAAATTCGATCTTTCTGAGGGTGATTATAAGCTTAAAAAATGGATTTACCCATTCCAAATTCGGATTGAACCAACACAAAATAGTTAAATAGGTTATGTTAATGGATTTAGAAGGTGATATGTGGGAATAGCCATGGGGATATTATGCGGTATGAAGGGGGGGTTCATGGGATTTTTGGAACCAACATATATTACTTGAGTCACTCTCAAAATCGTGGTATACCAACAAAATTGCAATTCAATAGGGAAACTAAAACTAACATTCACCAATTGCTTGGGAGCCAGCCTATTTTCAGACAAGCCCATTTCGTGGTGGTGTCTGAACTCACTACAACTCATCTGGGTTTGTCTGCCAATGACAAACCCCATTCCATTACATGATTGATCATCATTTTCCCCTGAAACTTGAAATAACTTTGGGAATTTGGCACCTGTTTGGACAAACATTAGCCCATATCATGTAACCATCTACATATGTAATTATATATAATCATATAATAATAATATATATATTGTTTTACGTATATAATATATATATAGTAATTATTTATAATCACATTTTATGTATAGATCCACATAGATCCCCATGCATTTTCTGCTCAAATCTCCCAGTTTCGCCCAGCCTCTGCAGTTCAGCCAGGTAGGACCCAGGCTTCGCAGACTCTTCTTCTGAGCAGCCACGGGAGGCGATCCCAGTGGGTCTATGCTGGTTTTATGGTGAAAAAATAATGTTTCTGTGGGGTTTCTGTATGTTTTGTATGGTGAATATGATGTTTATAAGTGGGGTTTCTCGGTTTCTGTATGATTTTTCAATGGGGTGAAAAACGGGTATTTTCCATGGGAGTAGTTTGGGATTTGAAGATATATATATATATATATATATCCATTTGGGTCTGTCGGCAAATACGGCATACAATGTATAATGTCCAGCATACTGTACCCGCCAAAATGGCGCTTTGATAAGGAACTTGATGATAAACCATTAATTTTTGAGGTACCCAATTTTCAGACAAAGCCACGGGGGAATGAGTTAAAACCTGGGTTGCACCGTGCGTTTCACTTGAAAATAGCTGGTAGTTTTGGATATTCATCGCCCAACGATGTCATGCGTGGATATGGAATGCTATGGGTCAAATATGTTTAGCCCTAAAATAGATGCTTTAGCACACCAAAACCACCGAAAAATCGGTGTTCATTTCTACATGCCATTTTGAGCCATAGCCAACCGCCATAGCAGGATCCATTCCACCGATGCCCCGGAGCCAGGCTTCCAAGGCGCTGAAGATCATCAAAGTGATCTCTCGCAGCCAGGGAGCACTATCGGAATCGACCACCAGCTGAGGCCACACCAAATGGAAGGAGGTCTTCAGTTTATCCTTGCCCTTGTTGAAGCCACTGGCACTGTACACCAAACATCTCCTGGATGAAAAGATAATTGGGGGAAAACACCAAGAAAAATAGGGATTTGCCGCAATCTCTGGTGCCAAAAGTGAGAATCAACATGTAGATATTCCTCCCGGAATCCTCTTTTTTCTGATATCTTCATCGATGAGACATAGAAAAACCACCATGAACAGTTCTTCCAGCCAGGTCTCAAATCGTCAATGTCGGAATAGAGTTTCCTGGGCACGGCATGCGATGCTTGGCTCCGAGACTTTAGTGAGGAAAGGTGGAAAAAACGTTTGAACCTCAATGGATGGCATGGATGAACTGATGATACATGGTACATCATGGTACTGTAAGACCTCTGCCAGACCTTTAATGATTCGTGGTTCGACTCATTCCCAATCTTCGACTGAACTGAGTCTTCAGCTAATCAGCTAATCTCCACTGGAGAATCTCCACTATCTTCTCTTACATTCTTGGTTTAAAAATTACATATATCATCATATATCATATATCTAAATTATAATGTGTTATAATCACCATGAACTACCCAACAAAAACCGCATGAGATCCCCGCAACATGTTCTGTACCAGTTGCTGTACGCCAAGTTTCCGTATACACGAGGCGCGCCGTTGCATCAATTCACCAGGGTCGCCAAAGACCTTGTCACCTGTAATCGGCATGGCCAAACTTAGATCATTTGTCCACATTAAAAGTAGTTGTCTATTGGTTTGTCCATATCAGAACATATATATATATATTATATGTCCAAATAGACAACTATATCAAATATATGCATAGTTTGTCTAAATCAAATGAATATGGCTTAGTCTATTGGTTTGATGAAAAACACTCCATCGAACACATGAAGCTCCCGCAATGCCGGTTCCGGGGACGCGGATTGGAACCCCACACCTTGACGCGTCGGCTTGTTCATAATCAATTCGTCCGGAGGATTTGGTCTCCTTGGGAAAAAACCAACGCGCTTTGTAAATGCGGAGCACAATGAGTCATTGAACAGTCTTGAGAGGTTTTTTTTTGTGGGACTATGAATGCAATTTGTATGGGCGCAATATTAAACAATCATGAATGTATATGTTTACATATAGTGGGAAGCCAACTATCCCTTGTTTTGGATGTCTTGACCCATAATGGGAGTTCAACATCCAACAGAACGGTCAAATTCCAGGCATGTAGCATAGCAAAATACACACATATATAGTCATATAGACATATTTAGACTATAACAAATCCGAATAGGTGTGGAATCCCAGCAAACAGTTTAAACACATCCTTTAAACCCTTTGATGAAGGATCATGGAACGGCAACACCAACGACAGAGATGCCAAATCCTGGTGCCAAGACTCTCTTGACCCTCGGGTGTTGGTACATAATCAACATCTGCCTGCGACCATCCGGATGCCCAGATGGTGATAGGCTATCATAGGGTGGGAACATACCAAAAAATACCAAAAATTCCCATAAACATATATAGCACCAATGGATTTAACCATGATAGTGGTATTTAACCAAAAAAATAGGATTATTCCCTAACATCACAATTTTCATAGGGCAAGATCAACCATTTTATAATTTTTTTGGGGTACCCCGTAGACGCAGACCAACCCAGTAGATGACTCCAAACCGACCTGGATGTCAAAGTCCTCGATAAAGGGAAATCTCGCAGTTTGCCTTTCCTCGCAAGGTTGGAGAATAGGAAAATCCACAAGGAGAGGGTATCAAAAACGAACAAAACCCTGTACCAAACAAGCAGTATTTTTTATGTCATGAACAAAAAAACAGGACATGAGGCCTGTATATGGTAGTCTACCATTTCTGCCTCTTCCCAGTTTCGTTCGTTCTCCCGCATGAAACGTCCCATGGATTTTCAATGATTTTCATGCACACGGACACATACATATCCTCCTCAAGCACCAGAATGTTGGAGATCTTACTATGATTCTATGATGTACTGTGCACATCTTCGATTGTGGCCTATCATTGCCAAAAACCGATAGCCAGGTTATCTTTGACTAATACTAATCAAAAAATGAAAGTAGCCTTATATTATATATATAGCCAGTGAAATAATTAATATAGCCTAGTAGTGAAAGAACAGTATTTCCAGGGCCCAAAGACAAGGACTCCATCCTGGGACCCAACGAGGACTTCGCAGCTCCCAACTTTTGATGACACATTGATTCAATCCCATACCCACGAGTTCCCATGTTTAACAGATTGTTTTGGGGCTTCCCAATCTCAACAACTTACCCTCTGGTAACTTAACATGGCACTGACAATATCTCTATACATTGATATACGTGGGTGCTTTTATATGGCCATGTTGAAACTTGAAACGCTGTTGCGGGTGGCTTTTTCATATGGTGGTTTTATGTGGTTTTTATAAATGGTGGTACCCCAAAATAGATGGTCTCTAATGGAAAATCCCAATCTAAAATCTAAAATGGATGATGCAAAGGGGTACCTCCATTTTAGGACACCGCCATATGCAAGTCTCTGAGATGTAGTGAAAGATGTTGCGCTCGTAAAGCCACGCGATGCTCTGGAAGAGTTCATCCTGAATGCTGCGAGAATCCTGAGGAACTCACCGCGCCAGGAAGGAATGATGACAGTGGTAATCCCATCCCCCCAGTAGTTGTCCCTTGGATGGTAACAACGTTGTGGTTTCATCCACTACTCAAAAACTAAAAGACATTTCCCTGTTTTTTACAAAAATCCAAACCACTAAAGTCATTTCCCTCTTTCTTAATTCCCTACAAAAGTCCATGGTTTCTTTGGGGGCTGGGTTTTGCCAAGTCTCGGGAAAGAACCATTTTCCTGTGTTGGTGAAGGTATCCGAGCATCCCTTCAGACTGCAGTGAGTCATGCTATTGCCATTGGTTTCCTCAACGGAGCCGACAAGGTAACAGCCGGCTAAGTGCAAAATGGATGCTTCATGGAACAGAAAACAATCTCTGGGTTTGTCTGAAAATACACCTAAATCCAGTGGTCTATATTGGTTTGTCAATGTTTATCATAATCTCCCCTTTTAAATCCTTTTAAATGGCCATTTGAATGGTATACCGTATACCATCGTATACCCCATTTTCAGTCACACCCATATATGAAACTGAGCACCGAAACAATTGAGACCCTCACCAGCTACCAATCATATCTTGGGACTATCTTGGGGACCTTTACGATCGTTTCAAGAGGAAAAAACACAAGATACATAAGCAAGCTTGGATGTCATGGTAGTAGAAGAATTGTCGGATCGTCTCGAACTTTTCTTTCTCCTCCTGGGATTCGTTTGGCAAGATGGCCCAAGAATCCAAATAGAACCCCTGGCCCATGCTCCTTTTAAGGTTCCATCTTCGTCATGCTGAGTAAAAAGGGGCTGTTTTCTTTTCATTTCCCAGGTGCCGAGCTGTGTTTTGGCACATGAGAAACATCAAACAAATAGAAACCATTACAGCACCTCAAAAAAAAACTGCATGGCCATTTACCCTCTGATGTCTACAAAAAAGCAATTTTGTAAAGGACCCACCTCTCAAGCTTGCACAATGTCATGACTTCAGGTTTCATAAAATGGGCCTGCGGCGGCTTTGTTTCATTCTCCAGGAAACATCGGTGAAAATGTTTGCCCCAGGTCCCAGGTCAAGCCGTTTCTATATAAAATGATTGCTTTGGAATCTGGAAAAAGGTTTAACTATGTTTAACTTGTAGCTATCCCACTTCCCAGGGAAACACTGCAATCCTTTTTCTCAGTTTTTTCCCAGTCCCAAAGCTTCGGCAGCACCCTATCTTCACGAGGCGTCCTTCCTAATCTACCACATATTCACTGGATTTCACTGGGAACAAGTCGTTACACAATGGCTCCGTTATAAAAATGGTCCCTGAAACGGTACATGGGTGCACCGGTGCACCCATTCTGTTTTTTGGACATGTGCACGGGGATAAACATATGAGTTTCTGATGGCAACCTACTGCGATCGAACATTTCGCAATAACGGAGACTTTCCCATGTGACATGTGAACATGCCGTTTAATACCTAGATTCGTAAAGAACACCTGTTGCAGAAAGTTCCGGTATCTCCACACAAGTCAACCAATCCCAAGCAGAATAGTACATATATCCATTTATGGATAGTTATGGCGCAACCTGCACGAAAGCACTCAACAATGAGGTACGGCAACCTGCTGACACCCCGTGTCCAACATTGTCCAACCACCTCTCCTCTTTCAAATACTTCTGGCCAGGCTGGTCTTTGTATTTCCTGCCCCCAAAATACCTCCATGGCGTGGCATTTCTGTACCGTTGCTGCTGGTGTCATCAAACATGGATGGCTGGGAAATCCCCGAACTAAATGGAGCTTTCAATGGGAACATTATCTATAAATAGACAATTTTCCATAGCTATGTTGAATATTGATAAATTACTAAAGGGTACATGCAAGCAAATATTCAATTGATGCCGAATTATACACATCAAACCCTGACCCTGATGTAACTTGTATACTTCTGCGTGACGCTATGTGCATGTGTCTGATTGATGCTTGTACGTATGCATTCATTATGAATCTATCTGTTTATCATACATATTTGCGGCTGGACATAGCATGTGTGTTATGGTATGGGTGTTTGATACTCAACTAGGGCAAGGACTGGGTTCAAAAACGTTTTTTAACTGGCATGTATAGTATATCTGCTGCTTCCCCCGACTTACAATTCTCACATCAATTCTAAGTTTGCTGGGATCGACAAGAATGTCTCCGCTTGAACAAACATCCAAGTTGTTTTATTGCTTAAAATCGCACACTTACAAACCTTTGGATGATCAGCAATATCAAAACAACCTGTGTTTGGCTCAATTTCCCATATGTCTATTGCTCAAACCCAACTCAACCCATTGAAAGAACACTTTTGGTTGCTTAAATGCCCATTTCGATCCCTGGTTGCTTATGTCATATCCCATTCTATGCAATAAGCAACCATGATATATCGCCGCATTGCTATAATTATTTCCATTAAAATCCCGTTTTCTTTCCATCAAAAAATCCCATGATATCCCATTCCTATGGACAAAATATCCCAATGAATATGCCACATTTCAACCTCCAGCAATCCACCAGAGTCACTGCAGTTCCTTGCGAGTGGCTTGCGCAAGGCCTCAGGTGGTTTCGAATCATTCTCCAGCAGCCCCTTCACCTGCCCCAGGTGAAATGGAAGGGAGGAATTCACGTAAGCAAAATGGTTTTCAGATGGTTTTACCAGCATATAATATATATATATATTATCTATAATACATACTGTATAATACTGTATATATGTTATATATTGTTATATCATGTATAAATATATCTTATGGGATTTAAGCAACCAGACATCAGGGCGGCGAAGCCCCAGCAAATGGAACCATGGAGGTTTAAGCAACCCCATCCCAAACGAGGTCCATCCTGGCCTACATGGCCAGCTCGGCGGCCCCATAGAATGGATCATCCCAACCCTTTGGATCTTTAGAATGCAGTTCACCCATATATTCCCCAGCCTTAAAAAAAAATCACAGTGAATCAAGTCTGATATCATCTTATATCACGTTTGAACCCCCAACATGGGGCTTAAAGGATCAACCTCAATGATATTCCAAACAAAACTCCCCATCCGGTCGATCCGGGGGCCTGGGCATCGAAATCCCAGCGTTCAAACATCTCATCTGCGACCTCCATGGCCAAATCCTCGAAGCGCACGGACGTGGACCCTCGTGGTACATGTAAAATCTAAAGCTCCGGACCCTCCGGATGCGAAAATGTGCATTTGTTCAGTATTGACTCTCCATCTTTTGATATATCCCCACATTCGGGCCATACCAAAACCCATTTCATAGACTGGTTTTTGGCAAGTGAGATGACGAGCCAAACCACCAATAATCAATAAATGTGTGTTTGTTGATGAGCTGGATCATCTTAACGAGAGAAAGGAATGGAAGATCGAGAAAGAAAATCAAGCGAGTGATGGAAAACGATGAACTAGACAATGGTATTTGGATAGGTTAGTGCATTTTAATACCCTACTTTGAGAGCTGCCGATTCAAAATACCTACTAGGCAAACTGCCGCCTTCAACCTGGTCAACTTGGAGGTCCCAAACTGCGGGTCCGGCACTATGTTCCGAACCGTGGTGCAGAAAAGCGGCGGGATTCAACACAGATCGGACTGTTGAAAAAAGTGTCCGAATTCCAAGATTCTTGAGTGCACCTTACTCAATAACTAACGATAATAATAATACATAATATAGTAATAACTTATTAAAATCTAATAATAGTAAAGTGCAAAGTCGCTCAGTCACTCCATCAATTTTTTTTCACAGAGTCTCGGCCACCTGCCCAACCATTCTTTTTTTTTGCACAATTGATGTTGCCTGTCACCCACCCTTGATACTCCAGGTATCTGGACAGTACTCACCCACCATTGTGGCACAAGATATTCTCACAGCTGCCGGGTGCTTGAAACAGCTCTGTTTTGCACTGTCTGACGTCAGAGTCCCGCAACTTTAGGGGTACCACTTCCGCGCATCATGTTTTTTTTTTTCGGCCAAGAGTCTTGCAAGTATTTGAAGGTCATGCCGGGCTGTCTTTTGACCTCCCAAGATCTGTGATACCAAATGGACATCTCGACAATGCGCTTTCGGTCCTAGGGAGTTGCTGGCGGTTCCTGGGATCTCACCAGGAGGGCGGCTACGACCATGCTTTAGATTGATCCATGACCATCGATTGATTTGGGGGTCAATCCAGGGAAGCAAAACAGCTGCACAGTAGCATTTGTCTCAAACTAGTCCATTTTAATTTCAATGTAAAAAAAAACTACAACCTGTGGATTTTGGTGCATACCTAATGTTGGACAATCCCAAATCTACATATGTGCTTCCTAATGATTAAGACCCCATATGTGGCCTTTGACCCCCATTGCTCTCCGGGTATTGCTGGTGATACGCCCACACTCATTTTGGGATGTCGGCGGAATGGCCGAATGGCTGACGAGATCCAAAAAAAAACCTAAACCCTAAACCCTAAAACCTAAATCTGGCATGGAACCCAAAGTAAGCCTTGAAAGTAAAATCTCATTCAAACCGTGGTAAAAACCCTAAATTTTAATTACCCTAAATGAACCCTAAACAAACCCCAAACAAACCCTAAAGAGTTGGTGACATGATAAACCTCTGGGCGGCACCCCGCCTGGGGGTATATTTACATAGTATATATTATATACAAATACATACACAAAGGTACTATATATACACAATTCATAGATAAAATCATTATATAATTATATATATAATATATATATATATGTATATACTTAACTTATCTGCCACATATCCATCTGTTCCGGAACAGGCACGGTCCAAAGAAAGCCCAGCATCTCTAGGGTCCAGGTTTACCTTGGGGGTGTTATCCAGAACCTTCTCCAACATGTGCTGGGGCAATTGGAACCTGACGAAAACGACCGCTGGTCTTTTAAGATCTTTTAAGGGGATAAAAACTTGGGATTTACCAGTGATTTTGTCATGGGAGTTCATGGATGAACCGGAGATAAATGAGATTTTGTGATGAATGGAGGTTCCACAAATAGAGGGAAAGGAGGGAATTTTCAAGTACCCTCTGGCAACTTAAAGATTTGTGATGGAACATCACCTTTTCTTCAGCTATATAGGTAAATCATCGAACTGGATGGACCATGGTTTCTATATATGTTTCAATAGCTATGTCAGCTATGTTCAATGGCCTGAGGGTGACCAACAAAAATAAGCGGAATCATGGGGGAAAAAGGGGATTGAACTTTTTTTTAGGGGGAATCTTTCATGGGAATATTTTGCATGTTCAAAAAGGGGGAAAAAAACATAGGCACCACACATAAGACAGATGATTCATATGATTTTGGAGTGTGCAAACATGGGGTGCCTCTTCTCATGTGGCCACACGATTCCACTGTGGTTAATATCATACTCCCCATGAACAATTGCATAATACTTGGGGTTGCACAAACTAAAAACAAACGTCGACCCTCAAAAATGATCGTCCCACTTCTCAACAAAGATGAAAATTCGAGTTAGTATAATCCATTCTTCGTTATAATTTTTTGGTTTATTAGGCTAGTGTATCAGTATAATCCCCTATTAGTTGATATAATCCACTATAGATATTACTTGTTAATTCTCCACCATTACCATCTGGTTATTTAACATAGCCATAGAAAATCACAATTTTTAATAGGTAAACCATCTATAAATGGTCCATTTTCCATGGCTATGTTAAATAACCAGAGGGTAGTTAGACCCACTACTGGTTGGCAAATTTCAACGACCAGAAACAGCTGCTGTGGCGTTCGTATTCCCCATCTCTGTCCCAAAGGTTGCTCCATTTGCCGCCATGCTGTCCTGGAATGCTCAGCGATGCGTGGCACAGAGCTGGATGGTTGATTTTCATGGATTGGTTTAAGGGAAATTTTACAGGAAAGTCCCATATTCAATGGGAAAATCTATGGTTTCTGCCTGTAAAATTTCCCTTAAACCAATCCAATCATGATTTTCATGGAAATCCCTAGTCAAACTCCATTGGAATGGATGCTTTGGGGCTTTGGGGGTAGCCCAAAATTGCAGGAAACCCCAAAATTTCGTTAGGGTACCTTTTAAACTGTAATTCTGGTCATGTAAAAACACACCTGCCAGGGATGATTTCGCGATTTACGCTCTGGGATTTTTTTCAACGTAGGTATGGAAACAAAACCACCGTTTTCAAATCAGGTGAATCATAAATCATCTATACATTATGGCGTCACAACGAATTGGTCGGGTTTCAAGGGAATTTCATGTGAAACCAGGATCACAATTGAACCCAACTGATGTAAAGATCTATTGAGATTCTCGGGCTCTTGAAAGCATTGACAGTAGCCCCTTGCACCCACCAGCTGTTTTTTGGTGCAAGCAACCGTTCAAAGTTGTAGTTTCCGAAATTGAAGGGGTCTCGACCACTGCCCCGGAGCTTCAAATCTCCCAGAGGCAGCCGGAGATGGTGATAGATCCTCGCAGAAATTCATGACCATAAAACTGCTTGGACGTACCCCCTGAAGATCAACTCCAAATGCCATTTTCTCATACCCTCTGGTAAACAAACATAGCTATTGAAAATGGCCCAGTCGAAATAGTGGATTTTCCCATGAACAATGGTGATTTTCCGTCGTTTTTTGTACGTTTACCAGGCCGGGCATAGTATAACATATGGAGAAAGCCATCAGGAGGCCTGGGGCCCCCCAGGGACGTCACTGGATGCATCTCATTGATAAAATTCTAGGTCCAAGTGCTGACCCATGCTCACATGGTCCCACAAAAAAAAACACTTTAAGATCCTTTGACCCACAAGAATCGAGGAAAAACATCATCATCACCACCATCACCACCACCACCACCATCATCATCATCATCATCATCACCATCACCACCACCACCACCATCATCATCATCATCATCATCATCACCACCTTGATTATGCAAACATGTAGTGGTTCCAGGCGAGGTATTGCATATGATAAGAATCATATCTTTCTCTATTCATAAACTCGTAAAGCAAACGACCCACTTGTATGGCCCCAATGTATCAGCAATTAAGAAGGTCTAACAATGCTCCTTGTGGAGGCTAGTACCGTGCAGCAAAACAGGAGCACGAAAAGACAAAACACAAGCAGATTGACCCGTATAAGTTTGCAGGAAATGTGTGATTTCACAAAATACAAATGCAAATGTTTTTTTTTTTCATATGATGATTCAAAACATGGTATCCTCCGGTAATCAAACGTGGCAATGCAAAATCCCTGCTTTATATAGATGTTTTGTTCCCATTGAAATCTCCATTTATGGCGTTTGATTACCGAAACATGATAAACCATTAATGCATTAGATCATTAGACCTCATTAATATCCCATTAATGTATACTAATGTCCCGTTGATATCTCATTTCCATGATAAACCATCGATTTATCTCATTGATATCCCATTCATATCAATTACTGTAATATCCCATAAATATCCCAATAAATCACCATACATCACGAAATAATTTTCCCAAGACTATCCCACATTCATAGCCATGAATATTCCAGGAATCTATCCGATTGTAACGGTTCCCCCTCCTTTTCAAACAAAGTCACTTGACCTTGAACCTTTCCCACTCGTGCTTGTTGCACCGCTGAATCAGATCGTCCACGAGTCGGTGTGCCATGCCAGGTGTCTCCTGAATCAGAACATACCCTGTGGTAAACGAACAGAGCTATGGACATGAATAGATTTTAAATAGATAAACTATCTATCTATCTATCTATCTATCTCCCTATCTATCTATCTACCTATCTATCTATCTATCTACCTATCTATCTATCTACCTATCTATCTATCTCTATCTATCTATCTATCTATCTATATCTATCTCTATCTATCTATCTATCTATCTATATCTATCTATCTATCTATCTCTATCTATCTACCTATCTATCTATCTATCTATCTATCTATGTGTATATATATATACACATTTATACATATATATACACATATTTATACATACATATACATATAAATATACATATACATATATATATATATATATATATATATATTAGATATACAAATATACGCACAAATCCGCCTTCAGAATTTCCTATATATATATAATATACATACCATTCTGAGTCTGTCAAACTATTGGGGACACAACAACCATTGCTTTCCTCGCTAAATTAGTGGCTACACAAACTAGTATAGAAGTCCAACAACTATACAGTGTCATGATGACCATCCACCAATCTGGGTACCAATCTGGGGTACATAATCAATCTAAGCCAACAAACCTGACTATGGCACATATCATCTCCCCAATTCCAAATCATTCCAAGGACATCTCTATTGTTTAAACCTATGATTTATCCACTACGGTTTATTCCACTATGGTTTATAGATCTTTACCTAGGACCCTATGGGTCTATGGGTCACCCGCCATGGTGCCTTGGGATATCCCTTCCAGGGCGTCCTCGGCGGCGGCATACTGCAGGTTTAGTTCATCCCAATCCCAGTCGCGCGGCTGCTCCTGCACCCTGCGGCCGTTCCGGGAAGACCTTGGAAGTGTCCTATAGTTTTCTTGGGAAATCCATATGAAATCAACCATATACCCTCTGGTAAACTAACATAATTATGGAAAATCACCATGCTATTAATGGGAAAATCCACTATTTCGACTGGGCCATTTTCAATAGCTATGTTAAATTACCAGAGGGTAAATGATGATAAATGGATATATCATCCACCCAAAGAAGGTGTTGACCCCGCCATTAGTAGGGGCAATTCTGTTCCAAGCTCACAATAGGGAGCTACTCGCGATTTTATGTTGGGGATTGTTGGGGGATGTGCATGGATAGAACCGACACCAGTGTGTGGTCAACACGCGTCTTTCTGACGACTGAATGTGAGCTGTGTGATGAAGTGTCAGCCAAGGATGGCTAATATAATATATAATATATAATATATAATATATAATATATAATATATAATATATAATATATAATATATAATATATAATATATTATATATTATATATAATATATAATATAAAATATAATATATATAAATAATAATAATAATATATATATAACATATAATATATAATATATTATATAATATAATGTATATATATATATCATTATATATATATTATTATGTTAAATTAAAATAACTTATATTATATTATATGTGCGTATAAAATGTTGGGCACTATTCTGCGAAATGACGTTTATTTCGGACTAAACGTCTACAACTGTGATGATACCACTATGATGACCGGTCATAATGTGTATCCCGCATCCCCATTTGCTGGCGTCGATATTCACGACGTTGTTTGTTGGTCATCTTTTCCACGCTGATTGCATGAAGAAAAACCCATAAATTCCAGTGTTTTGTTCGAACATTACTGACCCTGATTCTGGCATTTTCCCAACTTTCACCAGTTATTCAATATGTTTACCTACTTTTAGCCCAAATGGGTTTGTTGAAACACAAAGAGAATACCCAAAATAGCTGCTGTAGTAGTAAACATGAATTAACAAAAAAAATGTTCAAGGTTCTCCCATAGTATCAAACAAAGCCAAATCATGTTCGAGAAAGACATCACACATCCTATTTCTGAATTTCTAGCCCCATATCATATCCATCCCCATCGTATCAAATTGCTGGCTAGCTATACGTACCCAATTCCATATCATATCCCAGTCTATTCAGATTATACTCCAGGAATCTATATCATCCATATCTACTCCATATAATATCCATGAAACATTTCAATATCATATCCCCTTCGTTACATGATCTATAGATGATCATATCCCTTCAGATCCAATGTATATATTCCGATATATATATATATATTCCATTATATTCCAGTATATTGGCGTATATTCCATAGACTACTGTCCCATCATTATATGATCTATAGATGATCATATCAATATCACATCATATCATATCCACATTTACAAATCATTGAATAGACATTTCCATTGCAAACCATCCACATTATGGCATGCTTAACCATTCTAGGTTCCTCCCCACATCGCATCATATCTGGGTAAATTATAATAATTCACTAACCTGAATTAAGGCCTTTCACCTTAAGAAAGAAGCCATCACCCTGCCCTGAGGCCCAAGTGATGACTCAGCGGACTGTTCTCGGTTTGCCTTCCATCTTGGAAGTTGATGTGAAAA
>Ga0126342_10002344_pt1 | contig 29333 bp, 27 predicted proteins | sample Cyp1metagenome_FD_92528 | JGI IMG/M metagenome (GOLD analysis project Ga0126342, IMG submission 92528) | Coral microbial communities from Lord Howe Island, Old Settlement Bay, Australia - Cyphastrea 1 metagenome | ecosystem: Host-associated > Invertebrates > Cnidaria > Coral ...
AGATAGAGATAGATAGAGATGGATAGAGATAGATAGAGATAGATAGAGATAGATAGAGATAGATAGAGATAGATAGAGATAGATAGAGATAGATAGAGATAGATAGAGATAGATAGATAGATAGATAGATAAATAGAAAGAGATAGATAGAGATAGATAAAGATAGATAGAGATAGATATATAGATAGATAAATAGATAGATAGATAGATAGATAGAGATAGATAGATACATAGATAGGTAGGTAGATAGACAGATAGACAGATAGATAGATAGATAGAGATAGATAGAAATAGATAGAGATAGATAGAGATAGATAGAGAAAGATTGAGATAGATAGAGATAGATAGAGATAGATAGAGATAGATAGAGGTAGATAGATAGATAGATAGATAGACAGACAGATAGATAGATAGATAGACAGACAGATTCATAGATAGATAGATACATAGATAGGTAATTAGATGAAAGAGAGAGAGAGAGAGATCGATAGATAGATAAATACATACATAGATAGATAGGTAGGTAGGTAGATAGTCAGAGAAAGAGAGAGAAAGAGAGGAGACCTCAACCACCTTTCAGTCCATCAGTGGCTTCGCTCTGCCATCCCTGATTCACAACAACGAATCTCTCGCCTTGTGCGGTACTACTGGTATGTATACATATTACATGTATTTACATGTCATATATTACATGTCACAACTATACACATTCTACATGTCTATACATTGTCAATAATGATCAGATAGACACGTTCATTCCCGTGCGCACCTTGATTTTCGCCAAGTCGCCCAAGCACAAAAAGATGCCCGCCCAGAAAGTTGAGACGCTGAACAGGGATCACTGTCCTTCCAAAAATCAAAATCTGGTTGGTGGTTTCAACCCCTCTGAAAAATATAAAAGTCAGTTGGGATGATGACATTCCCAACTGAATGGAAAAATAAAAATGTTCCAAACCACCGACCAGAAATCCTAGAGTCTGATTTCTGGGATGTCTGGGATGTCTGGTGGTTCTGGCTGAATTTCACGAGTCTGATTTCTGTCTGGTCAGATGTCTGTCAAATGTCGACATCGCGAAATCAAAAAACATACGAACGAAACGGGGATGTGAACATCTGCCATATTCTGGGGATTCCTGGGGGCTGTTTGGGGTCGAAGGTAAAGTTTTGCCTAGTGCAATGGGTCAGATTCTAACAGGTGTCCCACAGACGCAGCGCTCCTCGGCATCTATCACGGATAAATGGCTCATTTCCAAATGGTGGATCTGATTTTGTGCTTGGTGGCTGAGCTGAAGTGGTTGCTGCTTTTCAACGCTGTGGTGATTATGTGTAGACAGAAAAGTAGATTACAGAAGTCCAAAATCTGGACAGACATGGATTGTCAACCGGTAGAACAGGTCCTTAAAAAAGCAAACGTTACAACTTGTTCTTTCCTCCGCACCCCATGGTTGATGCAGATTGATGCAGCACCCAATTGTCATGTCCGAATAAAGCATGCTGCTTGGGGCACTGCAGCTAGCCGGAAGAAGCAACGACATCTGACGACGACAAGTATTACTTCAAGTATTCAACAAGCAGAAATTTATAGAAATTTTGAAAATTATCTTGCCAATTCACCACCAGCTGATCTTTCGGTACAATCCCAAGAAACGGACGAGGAGGAGGAGGAGGAGGAGGTCGTTTCTCATGTTTTGGCTTCTCATCAAAGATACATGCCTCAAAATCCAGCCAAAAGCTGTCCTCACCTTGATCCAGAACAGGATATTTTGTTGTTTCCCAACCTTTTTTTCAACCGAACACCCAACTAGATCAACTAAGTCATTGCTGCACGGATTTTGGAGAGTTCTGCAGATCGCATCTGCGGCGCTGGCAAAGTCCCCAAGCACCGTGGGAAACTCATCATCTATGCCTGCGAAAAACAGGGGAAACCTTGGGAAACGGTGGGAAAGCGTATGAAACCATATGAAAGGTTTCTTTACAGCTTTCACCTGCAAACAAAACAGATTTATTTTCACGTAGACCACTACATTTTGGAGAACATTTCTTTTTCGCAACTCACCTTCAGGCGGTCCACGTTTTTCGCTGATGGCCTTGTTAGGACGGTTCATGTTGAGATCATGAATTTTAGATCAACCAACACCAGCAATCACCAGCATTTTCAGAGTTCAAGCCTGAGGTCATTGCGATGTTTAGAGCATCGTTGATGAGCCGCAACCTAAGGGTTGCTGTGACAATCAGAATCATGAGATTTCATGAAATGCTGTTCAAACAAGAATAACATCATGTACTATATTTACTTTTAACATCTTGAAGTTTTGAAGTCATTTTAAGTCGAATTTCATAAAGCGAACCAGCGGTTGGATTGGCCCATTGAGGCATCAGCTTTAGAAGCCGATCATCCTTGGCATTGCCAGCGGTCGGCATGGCAGTCTGCATGGCGGTGCTGAGTGTGGAACCTCAGTTGTAGTTGTCATTGAAGGCCTCAGCGACAGCTGGCTGCACGTGGGTCCGCCTTGATTTGGAGACAGTTTCTGCATCTTGAAAAGAATCCTACATTACATCTATCACTGCATTAGATTATCACATCCAAAATGTTTCACTTCTTTTTTGGGGGGTCGTCAAAAAGGTGAAATATGGTGAACAGCTATAAATTCCTATAGACTACTGGCTATAGCGCAGGTAAGACCTGGCTCGATCTGAGCCACGGCGAAGCATTGACTTCCAAGAGCCACGGCCTTGTGGCGCCAACCCAACCAAGATGCGACGGGAACAATGTATTGATATATATTCTATGTATGGTTATAATTGGTTATAGTATGTAAATTATGTGTAATTATATGTGTTGTTTTAAAGAAAAGACTAAATCATATCTATATAATGATCATGAATGTAGACATATATGTAGATACAATAGATACCATATGAAAGCATGTTTTACTATATGATTGCTAATATGTTGTGTAATCAGTATACTACCGAGAAGCCACTTGCAAACTTCTCGTTTGTGTCCCCGGCGCGCCTCAAATCCTTGTCGATTAGGACATCAAAGCCTGAAGCGGGCCATTGGATGAATCTACCTTCAATTTGGAACACAACCTTCATAATTTTAAATGGAAAATCAATGATCAACCATCAATAATCTTGGGAATACACATCTTGTCATAGTTTCAATATGTTTTCAGACAAACCCGCCTAGTACCCGCACATTGATTTCCTTTATCTTGTCATATTCTGGATGCTGATTCCTCTCCATATTCAATTCTGCATTCTTTTCCAGAACTTCCATCAATCTCCACCACCCAGCTCGCCATACATCTCGAAACTGTGCTTGTCATTCACAATGACGTTCTGGACAGCCTCTCCATGCAGATCAAACATTTTCGATGCGATGAGCAGGCAAGACGGCACAGTGCCTGCCTTCAATGAATGGACCTTAGCCCCGCATATTCCAAACATCCATCCTTGACCATCCACCGCTCAAGAAATGCTGCAGTCTATGCCCAGGAACTATGATTTGCTCCATATCTGATGCAAGCTTGTCACCTTAGGTGAAACTCCGGACATGGACCGCGTAAAACCATTCGGACGACAGGGCCCCCGAACGAGGTCCAGTCAGATCTATTGGGTTATCCACATAAGTCAAGTTCTGTTATGGCTAGTTACAAATATCCCATGAACATCTCTGATATATGGGTGAGTCTGAAAATGATGGGACCCCCAATGGATAAAACAATCTGAACATCATATTTTTCCCACTGGTTCCCATCATTTTCTGGCCAAAAAAAAACTGGGTATTTCCATCCCTGCCATGCGACTGGCAGCTCTTCCTCGCGTGCTTTCAATGAAGAGCATCAGGTCGCTGATCGCCTTGCTCATCGAGGCCGGAATGGACAGGAAAATCACGACCTGTTCCGTTGGGATTTTAGGGTACTATTCATCTGCTGGTTGGTGGTATACCAATCCATCTGAAAAATATGAAAGTCAGTTGGGATGATTATTCCAAATATATGGACAAATAGAATTAATGTTCCAAACCACCAACCAGATCTGGGATTTTGGAGTTCTATTTTATCTTTTTCGGGCACTAGATTTTTTCATGATTTTTTTCGATGATTTTTCCAAGGCTCAACTTCTCACCTCGCGATGACTCTGGAATCCCTGGTGATCCCCGGTGCCGTTTGTTTGCGCGCCACGGTCAGCTGAGCTGTCAACCCACTTCCCTCCATGTTGTTCATTGTAATCCTCCAAGTCGACACCAATGAAAATCACGTTGGAAACCCGGACGAATATCCAAAAATTATCAAAACACAGATGCTGCCACAATCTTCCAGTAATTTATAGTTTTTTTTTACAGGGATGTCTATATATGGCTGTACTAGTTACAAGTGAGATCAGTTGTGAATCATTCGTAACATTTTTATATGCACCTCAACGCTGAGATGCTGAGCTCCTCTGCTTGTTTCTGGATGGCTACATTGGTCAGGTGCCTGACATCTTGCTTTGCTTTCAGCTTGCGGGATCAAAATTTCTTCAAACCATAGCCAGGACACACAAAGATGTTGTCGATCTCCGCAACATCTGTGCTATACTGCTCGACCTGACTACAAACTTGGTCAGTGGTGACCAATTTTGTTAAACCACTTTGAAGGACTGAAGAGTGAGCAGTTGGCACATGCTTTGCTAACAAGGCTGTGGCACAAAAACGACAAAAGCCACCACGGTACAAGAAGACCTGGCTGGGGTTGCAGCTGGGGTTTTCTTGTAATGTCACAAGATGTCACAATTGGAGATCCCGAGCTGCAAAGTATAGTCTATGACGGTGTATGTCGAACAATTGAGTAACCAGGTCCCAGGTTAGCGAATCCAACGATGTCAAATGGGCCCAGCAATTGATCGGCTTGGTTTTATTATGTTTTATTCCTGATATCAGTCGTGGGGCACACCTTTTCCACGCTGCGCAACGCTGTGCTGTGAAGGGAACGCTTTCCCTTGGCTGTGCCCAGCAATGGCCTAGTGGTATCGATTGTATAATTTTGTATATGGGTACTGTATCACTTCCTGCAATTCCAATGATTTCATTTCATCGTGCTCTACCATGTCTGGTCACTTCCCATCATTTGATGTCTCATTTCCTATCTGTTGCTGTGTCATTGCCTTTTTCTACGAGTCCTTTTTGCTTCCCTCAAGCACATCATCCAAGTCGGATGGCCTTAGCATCAGCTTCCAACACTGTTGTTGGTGAAAATGGGGTACCCAAAACGTCCAATGAACTATCACTATTCTCATCTATTTTCCCTATTAAATTTCAAACAAATCCATCTGATGCCGCCACAGGACAATTTCACTGAGAAGTTCTTGACGACCTTTCCATCAGCGTCAAGGAGAACCTGGCATATAGTCCATTATCGCAGCAACATCTTCAAACATTTTTTCGTCCACTGCAACAGAGACCAATCTGGGTTTGTCCAGACAGGGGACAGTATACAATGATCTGGGTAAATTATAACATTTCACTAATTTGAATTAAGGCCATTTGGGGATGATTTCCCTATAAAAACCATGATTCCAGGGTTCGGTCGCGACGTGAGGTCGGTGTAATTTACCCAGAATGATATACAATGCTATAATCCGATGGAATTGGGTGTGCTATAGCCTAAAATAAATGGAGACAAACGCATCTTGCAAGCTGCGCTGCGTGGCCCGTCCTTGTGCGGAATGTACCTATTGCATGCGGATTCATCAAAGCCATTGGATGATTGACAGAGATTCCCATGCTTGACTTCCCCATGATCCCCATCAATCTGCTGGAAGCTTGAATCTTGAATTTACCTAAACCAATTTAATCCCTATTGGTAGATTCTATGTACTGGTTCTTAAGTTTGAACCAATTGGCATACCAGCAAGTTCACACTTGGATCAACAACGGGCTCACTTGAGGCCATATTCTGCTGAAGGCCGCCCGTGGCCATGCCAAGCATTTCCTGTTGACATTTCCATGGCCACGGCTGGTGGTGACATGTCCAATTTCTGAAGATCTGGGGGTATCATCTTCCAAAACTCTTCAAACATGATATGGATTTGTCCGAAAATCTTGGGAAAACCATGAAGTCGTTAAAACATTTTCCATGGTTTATCATCATTACCATACTTCTCCCCATTAAAAGGATTTGAAAAGGCCATGTTTGGACTGTCCCCATGTTCAGCCTCATATATTTAACCTCCCCACACCCTGGCAGTCAACTGGCACAACGTGAAATTCCAGGACCTGGCAGTTCACGCTCTTTGGCGTACCTTGGACCGAGGAACAGGTCAGAAATTGAAACCCTTTGATGAAAATTTTTCGTCGACGCAATCGCGGATCGACGTAAACTGCAACACACACATACACAAACATAGGTGCAATATGTACATATTATGTATATTATTTATTTGTATATATTATATTATATATTTTAAATATATATATATATATATATATATATTATATACAAATATATTACATTATACACATATATTTTGTATGTATGCACAGAATCTATGTAAATATATGTTATATAATTATATATAAATAAATATAATCTATTGGGAAGGAAATTGACAGGACCTGATGCTGGTGAAAGCGACGGATATTTCACCAGGTTGCTTTTTCGAATCATCCAAAGATCCCAGATTGACCAGCATGAAGTTGACCTCAGGTGAACAGGTCTTGCCGAACTTTTTGAGTGTTACACCAAACATATGGGGTTTTCCATACATGGGGGATCCCCAATAGCTGGATGGTTTATCGAAGAAAGTTTAGAAGTCAAACTTCCGACAAAAAAATGGAAAAGCAGAGGTGGGAAGAGTCAGAGAAGAGAAGAGAAGAGAAGAGAAGAGGAGAGGAGAGGAGAGGAGAGAAGAGAAGAGAAGAGAAATGAAGATCAGAGAAGAGAAAGAGTCGGAGGAAAGAAGATGCAGGTGCGCGACAAGGTAGCAAAGGGGCGACACACTGTGTTCTTCGAATGATTTGTGGCTCTGGAGGGTTGAAAAGTAGGCTCGCGAAAGCGGCGGGTGCGGAGCCATCTGGCCAGATGAGAGATGAAAAGTTGCACGCCGTTGTGGCCCGAAGCACCTGTCGAAGTCAAAAGTTTTGGAAGTCGAGATGTCGAAAAAGTGTACGCCGCTGTGGCGCGAAGCACATTTCCAAGTCAAAATGTGCAAAACACGCCAGGTTCGGAGCACTTTTGGAAGTTGAGACGTCGAAAAAGTGAACGCCGCTGTGGCGCGAAGCACATTTCCAAGTCAAAATGTTAAAAACATGATGTTCAGACCAAGATGTCGAAAAAGTGTACGCCGCTGTGGCGCGAAGCACATTTCCAAGTCAACATGTACAAAACACGCCAGGTTTGGAGCACTTTTGGAAGTTGAGACGTCGAAAAAGTGCACGCCTCTGTCGCGCGAAGCACATTTTTCCAAGTCAAAATGTTAAAAACAACGGATGATCAGACAACTTTTGGACGTTCAGATGTCGTTTTGCGTGGCCAGCGCAAAGGGTTTAATAGCATTCCAAAAACAATGGCAGGCGTGGGACATTTGAAGAGGATCTGGAAAGATGCACTTTCCCTGGCAGGTGCAATACAAAAGACATGTCCATCAGAGATGTTGATTTCCTGGGAGGGGGTGAATTTTGGAGCATCAGATCTTCAGCTTTGGGAAAATGAATTTGTGTGATAGGTGCAGCACTTCGTATGCCCTGGCCTCACTTTTTCGTGGCAGGCACAGTACTTTAGACAGGAGGAGTGGAAAAACGCAAAACGCATTTGTACGAGGCCGTCAGCTCTGCAGTCATCTTTCCATTTTTGAAGGAAGTCTCGCAGAATTGCTTCGTTTTTGATGTTGCCAACTTCAAAAATTAAGGAAATCTCGCAGAATTGCTTCCGTTTTGATGCTGTCAAGTTCAAGAATTGAGGAAGTCTCGCAAACTTGCTGCTCTTCTGATGTTGTCAAACTCAAAAGTTGAGGAAGTCTGGCGGAATTGCTTCGTTTTCAAGCTTGCAGATAGACAGGTAGACAGGTAGATAGGTAGATAGGTACATAGGTAGGTACATAGGTAGGTAGATAGATAGGTAGGAAGATGGCTAGATAGACAGACAGGCAGATAGAGAGATAAGCAGATAGACAGATAGATAGACAGATAGATAGATAGATAGATAGATAACACATATACAGATACAGGTAGACAGATAGATAGTCAACTGCACTACAACTACATTGCACTTCGCTACACCGCACTACATCCTGCAGTTGTGAGTGAGGTGACCACTGCAACCACTCCAAAACTCACAACCACCTTTCGGTCCATCAGTGGATTCGCTCTGCCATCCATGCATCACAACAACTCACCTCTCCTATAGTTTCCTATCTTTGAGACTTCCGCCACCGCCTTGTGCGGTACTTGTACTATTATATACAATGGATGATTTGGGGGCACCGCTATTTCAGGAAACCTCCATATCTAAACATCACTTAATGTATAGAGCTCCAAAGTGCCTTGTCCTTGTACTTTTCACTGCCAGCCAGCTCTTCAATTTGCTTCGCCTGGCAGCAAAAGTCCCTAAGAATCCTTAACACATGTCAAAAGTTCCTTGTTGTTTGCTTGGAAAAGACGTGTTGTCCGAAATCAGTCTTGGTCTCGAGCTGCTGGTACACAAGCAGGACAAAAGTTCTGGTAGAAGTCAATCACCTGGTGTGTCCATAAAATCCCAGTACCTCATTTGAAAAAATATGGAAAAACAAACCAGATTCGAACAAGATTATACATACAAATTCAAGAATGTTTCGCCAGCATCATGTTCCATCAAAATGCGTGTTTGACAGGCCAGTCTTTAACAGTTGGCTCTGCAGGGAACGATGGATTCAAACGCGCGAGGCTCTGGCAGTGGGCTTCTTGTTCTTTTGTAAGAAAGCCTGCACACTTCTAGCTGCTACTGGCGCATCATTTTCAGCATGGATTTTCCAATATGACTTGCCCAGTGATAATCCCATATTATCATATATTGTCCCTACTAAATTCTATGAAGAAACTCTATTCAAAGTCTATGACATCAGCATTGAATCACCATGCCATTTGTTCATACCGTGAAGAGCTGCGTGCCTTCAAGCTTTGTTTCCCGGACTCATCCTCAACGTCAAAGTCAGGGGCCTCCCAGGCAACAGCTGCGAACCCAGGAAGGTGCGCAAGAGATTGGTTTCTACATGTGAGAACATATAGATAAAATATGTTAGATATAGATAAAATGATAAAATTAGATATATCTACATATCTATCTATATATACATATCTATATATATATATACATACATGATCAAATTAGATAAGAATATCTATATCTTGTGATCTTAAATGACCTTAGACGTGTATGCAATGTACGAGTATGTCAATCATTCATCATAAAAAAGAATGACCTTAGACGTGTATGCAATGTATGTCAATCAGTCGTCACAAAAAAGTAGTGTAGCGATTTATCATGATTTATCCCTTCAACGATCGCCTCCTTCCCAACCAACGCAGCGCTGGCAGCTTCTGTTTGAGCATCGCCGATCTTCTTCCTGGGATCGAAAAAAAGGGAAAGCCAACAACCCCATTCCGTTTATCATGCCTAAAGGTTAATCAAAACCACCCAACATAGTAAAATCATGTCAAATCATCTACAATACAATACTGTACAATCGGAATTGCTTGGACTGCGTTTCACAGCACATTCACCTGCACCACCATCGACCCGGGTCCAAAATCTCCAAGGTCAAGGCATGACAAAGAAGGTGATGGCCGTCAGGATGAGGGGCAGGAAACTCAAAACAGAACTTAGCGAAAGGCAAGCCATCTGAAGGTGGGAAATCCATCTGTGGCAAGTTCCCAGATTTCCCAGAAAACCGAGCGATTCAGCTTGAAGCGTATTGAACTTATTGAACCCTTGGGAACATTCCAGTGAGACAAGGGTTCATACTTATCATATTCACGGCACGTGAATACTGGTCTATCCTGTTTATCATTGTGTTCTAAGTACATAAAAAGAGGTTTCCCATTGGGGGGGTGCCTCCAACTTCCATCCACTTAAATTTATAGGATTTTCCATGAAATATATCAACCATCCAGCGATTGGTTATGGAAACCCTTGGAAGCCGTCCAAGGAGGCGACTCAGGGACAATGCCTGCCAGCTTCGGGCAGAGATTCTGCGCTACGAAGAAGACACCAAGCCTCAAAGGCTCCACGGTGCCATGGTGCCATGGTCACCCCAACGAAACAGATCCGATCTTGGGGGGTTCGTGGGATTTCCATATGTCATGTGGGTACCCCTTAAAATGCTTGGTTTATAATGGAATTCATGGGAGAATTTTGTAAAATTGATGATTTAGGGGTACCCCCATTTTAGGAAACCTCAATATGACTGTTGCCAACGAACTGTGACAGACATGTTGCCAACATTTCATCAAAGCTGCGACCTAGAGACCTTGGCTGAAAAAACACAACTGCGGCCAAAAAGCGGTGCAAGCTGCTCCATCTGGGCTGACGCAGTGTCAATAGTGGGCTGAAAACAGCACAACACCTCAAGATCTCTGGCAATTCAATGCCAATCGACTGCCTCTCTTGGGAACCATGAATTGCCTGAATCTTAGAAAATCCTGTGTGACAGAATCACAAGATAAGAGTCATGTCAAACCATTTAAGCTTCCTCTGAGATAAACTTGCCGTACACACGTGACATGAGTTTCGAACATGACACCACCAAAATGATCTACATGGTTCTGGTGTGTCATCCATGAAACTCTATCACAGTAGTATGGGTCGGTCAAACTCCGTTTTTTGACTGGTAAATCGATAGCTCTCCTGTTGTCTCTTCAACCGACGGGGTAAGCCCAGGTACAATCGGAGCAAAATTCGGCGCAATCTCACAACATGGAAGGTGCCAACCGGCTCCTTTTTGGTGCCTTTGTTTTGGGGCACTCGAGCTAAATATTGCTGCAGGATGCTGCAGGAATCGTCCAGCCTTCAGAGCCTTTTTGGTCAAAACCATGGCTGGACCATGGTCACCAGTAAAGCTGCAGTTTTTAAGGCCCACCATGGCCCACCTTCAATGGTTTGTAGTTGGTGACCAGGACATACAGCCTGACACTGATCAATCTGCAAATTCTACTGAGTGTACCTGTACTTTCCGAGCGACAAAATCAACAGCAGCAGTACGATTTTTTCAGATGGTCTCAGCCTGCCCGCCTCATGTCGAACTTCTTGCCCCCCACAAGTAATGGATCGCTGATGTAACCTGCAGCAATGATGCAACTCTTGGATCGTTCAAAACATTTCAGGATTCGACCTTGGAATCCTTGGAATCCTTGGAACTTGGACCGTCACTTGGACCGTCACTTGGACCGTCACTTGGACCGTCACTTGGACCCGTGCGTGAGATGATGTACGGTTCCCGAAAGGGAAGTGGCTGACCTTGTTGGTTTTTCTCCTGTAACAGGCGCAACAGACAGTTTTGCTGCCCGAAAACAGGCGCAACCTGCCTAGCAGCGCACAGCAGCAGTCCTTCTGGCCAGGATTCGACCACCTTTTGAGTTGGTTCCTCAGCGCAAACCGCCGGCCACAAGATCTACAAGCCAAAGCAAAAAGAACGGAGCTGACGATCCCACAGTTTTGAGACCAGAAAAATTCCACGGCCCTGTGCTTTACCTCAGCTGCTGAAAGTCATAATCGCTGCTTCCTGGAATGTCAATTCCATCTCTGCGCGTCTTTATTCAATGCCATAAGAGTCTGTCGTGAGTTGCTTTTCTGTGTCCGAAGTCAATTCCACAGCTTCTGTCTGTTCGTAGTGCCTGTTGGTTTTGCAATCCATGTTGAGTTTGGACTCTTCCGAAACTCCTGCAGGAAGGATCTTTCACCGCATGTTCACAGCCAAGAACTCTGTGTCAGAGCTGGGTCAGCCCAAATATTCCCATCCCCCTAACCCCCTAAAATGGTCCCACATATGAGTAAATCCACCACTAAACCATGGTTTCTGCGGGGGCGTTTAATATTAGGGAAATCGACCAGACTCATGTCATCACCGTATACACTAGGCCTGCCTCGACAAACAAAGCATAGTCGTTCGGAAGGGAGTAAGTCCTGGGTTCAAGCTCGAGAATTTTGAGGATTGCAACAAGTGCAGGAATTCACTGTATGGATCAATAAAAAAAGTATAACAAATAAATCTATATGAGGGGTTCATAAATATGGGTACCCCAATAGCTGGATGGTTTATAATGTTAAGTGCATATTAATAAGCAGCCCGAATTAATCAACACCCACATTCCAAAAAGTGTTTGGCAATACCAGTTTGGGTTGGTCCCTCCTTACTAATAAACATGTGCGACCACCCTATTAAACAACACCCTGCTCAGAAATCCAAAATTTGTGGTAGTCACGATATATGTTGTGTTCTTTAATGGTTTTAATTGTGTTTCAATGGTTGAAAAAATACAGTTTTGAAGGGATGTCCCATGCCCAATCTCACCATCTCACCCCATTGGGAGGGAGGTTGCGACTGAAAAGAGAAATCTCGACCCATTGGCAGGCAGGTTGGTTGCTTTTTATGTATGACAAGCCCTAGTTTTTTCATTGTGGGAGACTCTTACCTTCTAGGGGGGAGCTATTACTACGAACTTGGTATGAATGGAAAAGCCTATCAAAATTGATGATTTGGGGGTATATGTGATATATGCATGATATATAAATATACGTAGAGATTCAGGCAAGACACGCTGGGACCCACTCCAACGGTACTCTTTCCTTAGCTTTGGATGCAACAAAGTACGCTTTCATGGTGCAACAAAATTACTCAAAATTATGCTTGCACACCCCAACTGCTCGTTGCATGCGGAATGCATTTCTACAGTCAAATTGTGAAAAAAAATGAGAGCTCCTATTGAAAGGATCTGCAAAAGACATGTGAAAGATTGACCGATTCATGCTCTCCAGTCATTTTCTCCAGGCATTTTCCCACGCATTTTCCAAGCTTCAAAGCTTGCGAGATTTGGCTCTGATTGACCTCTCTTTCTTGGGTTCAGGTCCATGCCATCTGCCACAGCCAACTGCTCCTGGCTGGTGTCACCCCCAAGTGCAGTCCCTCATGAGTTGAGTATATGTTCCAAAATTGGTGAGCTCTCAAACATCCCATTCGACAGTCTTTTTTTATATATGTCTAGCAATTTCTTACCCATATTCCAGGGACTATCATACTTCATGCCAAAACGGCTTGGAAAATCTAGAAAATTGCAAAGACCCCATTGAGGTGAAATTTGGGTTTCATGATGTTTGCCAAGCGCACCTTTTCTTCTGACACGTGCATTGACAACTGCACCTGTTCCTGCCCCAAAACTTCATTTCTTTTTAGGAAATCCCGAAATTAATGTCATTTTGCACCAAAATACCACTTGCGAGCACACAGTCATTGTTTCCCAAAAGGCAGACTGTCAAACCGTGGAGTACGATGACACCCTGGAGTGCGATATATAATTGTCTGGTATGCGAAAAAAATTAAGTATGTGTGGACCCCTTAAACCTTCCCAATAGCCCTACATTGGTACACCATTCAATCGTCTTTCACATACCAAAAAAGTTTCCCACTCTGCCCCGCAGACTCTGCTCGAGTGCCGAAAAAAAAAACTCCTAGGAGCAAAAACGGCATGGAATGCGATAGTATGTGAAGCTGCTGATGTCTCAGGTGGGAACTCCATCTTCCCCATATTCCAGAAAGACGTGATTCCGGGCCATTTTAGCTAAGAAAATAAGAATATGAACTTTTGGCTAATTTCCGGAAAAAAATGAAATACGTTCCGTTGCCTAGTATACGATGATTTCGTGGAGTGCGATGATTTCTGAGTATGTGTACTCACCCGCTGTGCAGTGCGATGACATCTGTGGAGTGCGAAGATTTTGTGCGGTGCGATGATTTCTGAGTATGTGTGGCTGGTATAAAGACCGAATAAGGGGATATGTCCTTTAGGACCTTTAGGGCCACCACCAAAAGTTCCAATCCCAAAGCCAGCCCAACACCAGTTGTCTTTTTGTTTTTCGTTTTCACCACACGCAAAAATTCACACTCATGGGGCATTGGGTTCTCCATGACCCAACTCTTGCATTCAAATTTAGCTGAAATGCCTATGAAAGTAATATATCTAAGCCCAGGTCTGGAGTACGATGAAAACATATGAAAACATGGTATGCGAAGATTTTCTGAATATATGGGCATCTCGGTTCTAGAATATACATGTATATATATATATATACATATTCTGTCCAAAAAGGAGGAATGCCATGAACATTTCATGGCATATATATATACATATACAGTATACAGTACTATATATACCCATTGATTTCTCGTCTTTTTCACCGCCCTTTGCGCCATGTCCTGCCGTTCTCGCTCACGTCGGTAGCGCTTGATGTTCCTTGCCATTAGGTCCTCGTTGGGACGGGAGCATCCCCAAGAATCATGGGTTTTTACGGTTCCACTATGGATATTGACTCCGAATTCCATACTATCCCCTTTAATCCATGATATGTTCATGAGAATCCTGTGGCACTTGGACGCAAATCTACACCACCAGCGCAAAACGACCGCGTTTTGGTCCTTTCTGGTAAGCTCATAGTGGTTGGGAAAGTGGTTCACAACCTGCAAGACACAACAGTTGCAGCAGCCACAGCCAATCATGCCGCTCTTTGGCAAGGTAGACAAAGGTTTGCAAAATCCAATCAACCTTTTACTAAGAAGAAACAATCGACACCAAGAAAAATGTTATGTACATCTCTGTACGATCTGTATGAAGGATATCAGAGGGCTCCAGGGTAGACGGCATGTGAAAAACAGCACTGTCACGCACTGTCTATCCGACCTGCTCCTCCTAGGTCGTAGAATTTCAAGTCCCAGTGTGGTGCTTATCATCATCTTCTCCGCCCGTTCAGTATCCAAATATGGAATCAACATGAACGATATGCCTTCTGGTGACCTTTCAGAAATGCCTACAGTAGGCTGCCGAAAAACAAGTCCTCTAGCTGAAATAATCACTTCATAAAAGCAACAGCTTCCAACCCACAGCTGGCAGCCGCGCGTGATTTTCAAAATCGAGGGCTACCTGTCTGTGGTTGGGAACCACAGCAGGGCCAAGTCTCACTTGCAAGTAGTGGCGGCAACCCAAATGTAGTATTGCTGCTTCCCGTAGTCACCATAGAAGTATCGCGCTTGACAATCACCTGCGAGCATGAAGCTGTTCCGGGGGTCTGAGACAATGGCATAGAGCGGCCAACCAAACTTCTCTTTGCCCTCTTTCTCGATGCAGTCTTGGAACTGAGTGATATTCTCATTGAAGCAGCCATGGATGACGTCGGCGATTGACTGGGAGTCAGCAACACTAAAGCCTTTATTGCGAGTAACGTATGGAGGAGAACGTGGCTTTGGGTCTTGAAACGACTCCTCGCTGAGGCCCTTATCTTCATGCCGAAGAGTTCCGCCGAGCTGAAGACAGATGGCGAAGATGAACAAGCTCATCTGTGAGGACATGTTTCAGAAATAGAGCAAACAAACGGATTTGGAAGAGTTGAACCAAACAAGCTGCTGGTGCGTCATGAAAATGTCGCTTCACAGCTTGTCAAAGGGCTGCTCAAAAGTTGGCAGCGGCACCAACCTGTTTACAACAGATTAGCCTCCGGTATATTTACGAGGTATATGCCCATATGCTCCATGGTGCTGGAATATCTACCAACATTTGCCCCATAAATGACCCAGTTTTGTAGGTAAATATACCATACATGGAGCATATGGGATGGGCTATGGTCATCCATCGAATCCTTGTAATGCCGGTATAGAAACACCGATGGGTTGATGACCATGCCCCACGACAATCGAACAGCCTTGACCATGGCACATGTGGAAATCCATGGAGTTACCGTGTGGGAAGTGAATTACAAATAAGCAATTGTCCTATTGGTATTCTGTTATTGTAATATACTAGGAATATAACATGAACATTATAACCATGAATATTATTATATACCATTTATATATATTTATATATCATATATTATCATATTATATATTGGTATTCTGATGTACGCTGGAGATTTTTGGAGCAGAACCACACTCGGGCCTGACCATCTCGGAGACGTTTGGACAAATTTTCTGGATTGAAAAGCCCTCGAACCTCAGTGTAACGGCAGGGACTCAGTGCAGGGATTGCCTGAAAAATAAAATCATCTCTACCGACATGAAATATCAACTCTATGTGCTGAAAATTTTACCGTTCTGCTGGACTTCAAAATCTTCAAAGTGTTCAAAAGCATGGTAACTCGGTTTTTGACACCGCATCTGAGGAGACTTACATTATGAACGGAGGCCCAGTACACGTCGAAGTCCTCATCCGTGGAGCGCGTCCAACCCAAGCGTTCGAAGTTGGAAATCCTTGGTGCAGTGCGGTAGCAGCGCTGTTTGCCATGCTTAGCTGTCCCAGCATGGCTCTGATTTTGATACCTGCCATATCCTGCCATCACATCTTGTGATCTTTTGATGGCACTTGGAGCTAGCACACTATGATCTGCTATGTACATTGACTCATCAACGCTCACTGCGGCTGCTGACTCCTTGGCAGGACTGCTTTTTGGCACTCTGGAAGGACCTGGTTTTCAAGATCATCACGACCAAGTGCGCGAAAAATTGCTGCAAACTCCGCAGCTCACTCTTTTGGCCAGGCTTCACAAAGTGAAATGCAATGCGTTTGCGGGTGACATCACCATTTCTGTACATTGCTGTCCGAGCTTTCATTTGAAGCACGGAAATGTTGACCTCTTCCGCGCCTTCAAAACAGAACTTCTAATCGATCAACACGACGTGTGATAGACCATTTAAACGATATATTTCCGTGGGGATATTGCATATACAGTCTAAGTGGATCTAAGATGATCTAAAGTGGGTTATATTATGGTTACTACCGACTTAGCAATTCACTGAATCATCTGAACCCTGTATTTTCTTCAGCACTTCCACCCTCTCACTGAACGAGCATCGACCTGTCGAGCGAAACGAATCTTATCGAATCTTGGCCGGTTGGCTGGTTGCTGCCTGATAGAAATCTTCCCAAACAGGCATCAACATTGATCAACAAGCTAAGAAGATCTAAGAATCTAAGAACATCCCAGACAAAACAAATTAGAGAATCCGCCTCAATCACCCGCATTGTCAAAGAGAAAGTTTGCTGCAAGCTCTTCGCTCTTGTCGCATGCCAGGTACGCCTTGGGCATGTCGAATTTGGTGATGGGGAAGCCATGGGGACGCCATGGGGTACCCCGGTGACCCATTTTCTCAGAAGGAATTTCAGGAATTTCCCCGGTTGCACCTGCGCAGCCATTTCCTTGGGGAAGCCAAGCGCTGCCAGTCTTTCCACCTTTTCGACAGGACCATGTCAATGACCAGGATGGGGCAGGCGAATTGGGGCAGGATGCGGACCTGAAAATATAGGTACAGGATGGTACAGGGAAACTATTGGGAAAATGATGGTTAACCATCAAATTCATAAGGTCTCCTATTTTCAGAGCCACGCAAGGTTTTGGCAGTTTGAAAAAAGTTGAACATTGCCGATGTTAGCAAATGCAAAGCAGTCCAAAGTTCTATAATCATCATTAAGTCACATACCTATGGAGACCTCAAGTGCACTCCAGAAAATTCTAAGGACTGGACCGCAGCATTCTCTTCTTCTGTCAATCGAATCACTTCACCCCCAGGCATTCCGCCCGGCATACCTGGCATGCCACCAGGCATGCCACCGGGCATGCCAGGCGCACCACCTGTAGGTCGGGATTCAACCGATGAAAACCCTTTTTCCTCCAGATGCGAAAACATGGCAGCCTGAATCCCATACCCATATGCTCCATGGTGCTGGAATACTTACCCTTTGGTAATTTAACTAATAGCTATTGAACATGGCCATAGAAATAGTGAGGTTTCCCATTAAAAATGGTAATTTTCCTATATTTTCCATAGCTTTTTGTATGTTTACCAGGCCGGCTACCTACAAAACTGGGTCATCAATTCATGGGGCATTTCTGTTGGTAAACTCCACACCTCGGCCCTGACCAAGTTGCGCCAACTGTTCGATGAGCCGCCTCAGGTGGAACACGTGTCATACGGTGGATGGAAGAAATCCTGCACCAGTTGATAGGTGGTTTATCCCATGATTTATAAGGTTTCAACCATCCAAGGTGGTGCAGGATTTCTTCCACCCACCGTATGTTGTGGAACTATGTTCCACAACGGCAGTGGACTGAAAATCAACTGGATATTCGCTATAGAAAATCAAATTCTGCCAAAATATCGTGGGGAAAACATGGAGAAGACCGAGACAATCCTTGAAAAATCATGGGGTTACCCCCTTTTCGGACAACCCTTGGCCCTTCTTGTGCAAACAGGCGTCTGAGGATTCTGACCTCGTTTCAGCGGCAAAATGTTCAAAGTTGGATATCATGTTCATTCCAAAAGCAGGATACTAGTACATTACATGGTATTATATCGCTCTTATATATATATTATATATATTATATTATATACATATACATAATATATTATATATATAATATATATGATATTAAATATATAATAATATATATAATATATAATATTATATATATTATATATAATATATTATATATAATATATTATGTATATGTTATATCGATAGATATATATATATATATATTTTTTTTTTTTTTATAATATATATTTATAATATATATATATATATATATTATCCAAAAGAGAAACCATAAACGCTTAGAAGACTGTCAGTTTGATGCTTCGATCATCGGTGATCATCGGTGACAACGGCAACTGTGGCAACACTTCAGCTGTGGGGCGGATCAACTCCGCCATCTGCGGATCTTGCGCTTCGATATCTGGGAGAAGTTGGTTCAGCCTGGGAGTCCACTGAGTCACCAACTCACCGACTAAGTGCGCAACCGATCGGCACCGACTAAGTGGAACTGAAGAGATGGTGGAACCAATTTCTGCCCAAAAACATCATTTCATCAGAATCATCAGAATCATCTCGCCATTTATGGCTTATCTACATCATCAGAATCTGGCATATCTTCAATGGCCATTCCAGGATCCTAAATTGGAGGTACCAAGCATATATAAGGCCTATTTTTCAGGCCTAAATTTCAGGGAATATCCCCACAAAATATGGCCAAACATATGGTACTAACGTACCTCCATTTTAGGATCCTGGAGAATTCCCATTGATATCTGCACATTTCGGTGGTTTTTATGGCTGGGCTGAGGCTGGAGACATCTCTGGATTTTGCTGCAGCATGGCCGTGAGGGCGGCCAGTTGCTCCCTGGTGGCTCCGCCAGGACCAACGAAGCCATCATCCGCCTGGCGAGATGATCCGCCGGGGAGGTGCTGTATGTTGTAGTATATCATGGGATATATAATATATATATAATATACACATATCATATACATATACATATACATATATATATACACATATACATATGCATATATGTAATATTATGTAATTACATATTTATCTAAACTATAATCTACTACATTTAACGAACTATGTTGCTTTTTAATTACAATTAGTCTGAAAATTGGATGTTGGAAACATCGATATCAACCCAACAGGAATCAAACCCATCCATCTGTCCTTGCGAAACGAGTTGCGAACATCTGGATAATCTGGTTGTTGACATTGCAAATGATTGCGCACCACAGCTTTTCCACACCCTGAGCCTTCTGTACGTTCTTCGCTTTAAACTTATGAAACCCTGCCGAGTTCATTAAACTCCTGGCGCTAGTATAAAATATATAAGCGTCGCAGCACTGCTGTAGGTTTCGGCTTGCGACACCGTTTCCGTGGCCCAGACTTGTGAGACATCAAGAATTAAAATACATTTTCTAGAAACGGCCTGGAAGCTCACCGACTTCATGCTACTTCCGGCACAAACAATAGGCATCTTCATGTTACTTGTGGAATGAGCCATCTTTGCAGCGGCTCAAAGCTAGTCCCTCCTCAGTCGTATGTTTGACAAAATACTTTTTGAGAATCATCAAGCGATCGCTGAAATTGCACCGTCCGAATTCCATGACTAAAGGCGCTGTCGCAGACACAGGCTTCACATCGAACATGTCGTGTTCTGAAGTATCTTCTAAATACATGAACAAGGCCTGGCCAGGGGCGAAGCTAGGCGAAGGGTGAACATGGATGAACATGGTATCATTATGTCAAACCAAATTGTGCTTTTGGATGACTGAACAGTCAGGACCTAGTCAGTGTTAAACAACCAAGATCGAGTTGTGCCTTTAGGGAGTTCTTGTGCCCCACCACCAGAACAGATTTGCCAGCTTTGATATGTGGAGCAATACCTGACGCGCGTTGGCGTACATCACAAAATCCTACTGGCGGCTCTGTTAAGCAACCAGCTTTTGATGATTTTCCAGGGCAAAAACATGAATCTGAGTCATCTGAGTGGAGAGAAGCTCTTCCAGCCCAGTTTGGTGCAACAGAATATCTGAGGATCGGCTCTTGTGAAGCGTTCAGTCAGATACCTTTTTCACAAGGCAATGCCAAAATGTGGAGACACGCTTGAAGCACACACACAACAAGCACTTCTCAACATTAGGATAAAGTTTGGCAGCTACCATTCAAACTTGGCGTGACATAGAAAGATACTGGTTAAGTGAGACCAGGACTCCCAGGATGGACTATGAGAATTGCCGAAAATCGAGGTAAGCCATCTCCCAAAACCATCCATATTTCAACTTAACATAACATAACCATATAACCATCCATAAGCATCATGGGGGGTTTTACCCATAGTTTTACCCATAACCATAACATAACCATCATTGGGGTACCTTCCGCCATAGGAATGCCATCCAGTAGTCCCATCGTCCCAGCTCCAAGTCGGTCAAGTCTCTTCTTCTCCAGTAGGGGACGATGCGATCCACGGTCCGCGCCAGGGACTCACCACCCGGGGGAAGCTCTCGCTTGGGAATGCCGCTGTAAAGCCTCGTGAACAAAGGCGAGGCATGGATCACACGTGGTCACACAGTGGTCCACATTCATCGGGATGGCCTATAAAATAGCGCTTCACAATAAAAAAAAAGGGGCGCAATGATTCCTATGATTCCTATTCTTTGGACATAGTCACTAGATGTCACTAGTGACAAAGCCCAACGACAACTTGAAATCTCTGGATGCAGGAACACTAAATGTAGAAGCAAAATATAGCAAAATGAACTAAACACATAATTACATGTTACATCATTTTACATCAGTTTACCATACACCCTCTGGTAATTTAACATAGCTATTGAAAATCACAATTTTTAATGGGAAAATCCACTATTAATGGTCATTTTCAATAGCTACGTTAAATTACCAGAGGGTAGGTCAAACTCCTGCAAGAGCCTCCCAGGATCTCCCAGCATCCCGGATGCCCTGATATGCCCTGATTTGCCAGGGCTCGGATTGTTGACAGGATGGCGATTATCATCCAATCCAACACACTCTGGCATCACGTCATAGCTGCCTCTCCAAATATTCACCTTTTCTTTTCCGTATAAACTCACAGCAACCTCTTTCGTCAAGCCTTGCAACACTCCAGGGTGTCGTGCATTGAGTTGCCATGCCTTCTCAATCGGCACATCTTTGTTCTCCGAGTCTTCGCAAATCAACACAGCCGATTCAATGGCTCGACTGAGCACGGAGGTGAAGACAATGTCGAATTGAAAACCGTGATCTTTCAAATATTTTCCAGCTTTTCGTGCTTGTTCAAAACCTTTCGGTGTCATTCCAGAATCCTCCCAGCCGGTGAACTGCTCTTTCAGATTGCATTCGCTTTCTCCATGACGGAGGAAAACCACCTCCCAGCGGTGCAGCATGGCGCAGCGGGACACAACTGGTGGCCGGGTCGGTGCATGAGGTCCCGTTGCAGAAACGGTCATCGATTCGAATTTTCCAAAGGTACTATGAAACACTGTAAATAATGGGATTATAATGGGATAAACCATCTACCAACTGAGATGATCTAAGATGTACAGTAAAACATGTGAAACAACTATGCGAAAGGTCAGTTGGACATGGTTACATGATTTTACATGATTTTACAACTTAAGTTCAATTCGCAATCTCCGTCGGCACCTGGCCAACCTTCTCATAGTCCACACCGGGCTGATTATGAAATCGAAGAAGCCCCAGATGCTTTGGACTGAGACCCAACTCTGGACTCATCGTACTGAGACTGTATTTTTTGAAGAAGGTTCCGTCATTACCTCGAAAAAAAGCTGCATCCAGCTGCACGACCAAGAAAAAAAGAAGCCCCGTTTGATCTGCAGAATCCTTGCAATTCACTCGTGTCAACCCCGGATTATGAAACCCCTAGGCTGTTTCACATTCCCGGGGCCCCCGGGGTACCCTTTAAGTCTACTAAAAATAATCCCTCTTTGGCGGGGTTTTACCATTCTGGTCTCATCCCGGCTGGAAGTTGTTCTGAGTTGCCAAACTCATATACCAATGGAGCTGTCTGCGACGTTCCATCGAAGACGGTGGCCGCTTCCACAGCCTCCAAATGACCAAACAGTGCTCTCAGCGAGTCCCGATGCGCCACCACCAAAATGTTCCGCTCGCCTGACCAGGGCAAGAGCTGAATGAGGCTAAACCTTGCTTGATTCATGTTGATTAATGAGGGGGTTCCCCCGAAATAGTGATACATTGATATTGAAATGGTAGGCCTGGTAGGCAATTCAACAAGCAGGGTTTATCAATTCGGGGATTGACATGGGAAGACTTGGGAAGGTATCGGAAGGGTGAGCCTAGAAACGTTAGGGTTCTGTCCAAGACTGGGGGATCTACCCCCAAATTTACTGATATGCCAATGTTCATTGGGAACACGATGGATTTTCCCCTTGGAATAACGGTACCAGCCCTTGAAACAACCCAGCCCAGCCGCATCTGCTCGCCTGTCAACATTGGCGCAATGTTGTTGGTCCAGTAAGGCCACACGCGTGCCTTTCACGGCAATGGCTGGTTGCCAGGCCGCTGTGCAGTGGTGCACGGCTTTTGGTGTTCAAAAACAAAGTGCCAAGACTTACCTACAATTTGAATACAATGGGTGAAGCAACTGTAGGTTGCCATTCAGAAGCACTTGTAGGTGAACAGATTGTTTGGATTCCCATGTCAAAACAAATCTGAATGACAACCAGTGACAACCTACATGCACACACGATGACTGATTGCATGGCAAGTCTCAGCTGTCATGTGAAGTGACTCGCCACCTGGAAGTTCTTCCACTGGCACTTCGGCATAGAGCTTGTCATTCGCTGGGTGTCTGGGATCTTTCAAGTCGACGCTTTCAGGCTTCACATCATCCTAGGTCATCCACTTGTGCCAATGAGTGATATTTCTTGACGCCAATGGTAAATCCCAAAAAATGGAAACATGATAAAACATGTTATTCAAGTCTTCAAACGCACTAATACTTAACAGAAACATCACATACTTAGCGGCCTGTAGCAAGATTCACTGGATTGGTTTAAGGGAAAATCTACAGGAAACCATAGATTTTCCCATGAAATATGGTGTTTTCCGGTTCCAATTTTCCCTTAAACCAATCCAGTGAAAGATTCATCCCACGTGTCGAACGAAAATCGCTACTTTTCTATCGCTCAGTGTCACTGGATCTCCAATGCTTGACCTGCATTAGAAAGCTCGTCAGCTCGGCCGTTCAAAAAAATACCCCGATCGGTCCGATGGCTCGGAAGGGTCCACTTAAACGTTTTTACACATATCCCATGACGGATCCTAACGGTGCTGCTATATATGGTAACATGGATCCCATCAATATACCCCCAATGTCATATATGGTATATAAGTGTATATATGCTAACATTGGGGGTATATTGATTCGGTAAATGTTACCATATATAGCAGCACCATGGATCCGTCATGGGATATACTGTTAATGGTTAATGATGATGGTTAATGATGATGGTTAATGATGATGGTTAATGATGGTTAATAACATTATCTGGTTGGTGGTTGACCTACCCCTCTGAAAAATATGAGTTCGTCGATTGGGATGATGACATTCCCAAGATATGGAAAAAACATGTTCCAAACCACCAACCAGCTTGTGACTAAGAATGGTTCAGATATTTCAGAGGTCTGATGGGCCATGGGCGGCCATGGAGTATGTTCCGTTAAAGAGGAAGAATGGCCCAACACCGCAGCCTTCTCTTCGCCATACATCTCGAAAGCTTCCACTTCCGTCAGGCCCTGCACTGATGTCGGCAACGTGGCAAAATCGGTGAGTTATCATCTGATTGGTAGTGAATTTTAAGGGAAGATATTTATAGGGCACCCCAAATTTCATGGTTAAAAAATGTCAACAAACCACAGTGGCATTTCCTGTATATTTTCCTTGGATCGCTATGCACTCCAAATCGCCTGAAGGACCCCTGAGTGGCCAGGGTTCAGTTGCCATGCACGAGTCGTGGGCACATCCTCGTTGTCAGAGGCTCCACACACCAGCTCAGCTGTCTTGACCTTAGTGGTTTAAGCACTCATCAAGGAGGGCATTGACTTGCAAAAAAGGAGGTTTGAATCCTTTGGGATTGGGTGTACAGTACTCCGTTTTCAGACAAACCACGTCTTGCTTGCATATCTATGGGTCAAAACCCATCAAAACCCTTGTTTTCACAGCAAAGGAGCTTTATGGATGCTCATGCCCTAGGTTTTGACACATCCCAACATCCACTCTTTTCACCACATCTACATCCACTTTTTCCACCACATCTGTCAGACTGTCCTGTAAGGCTCTGGCTGCTCTCTGTAACACGGACGTGAACACATGGGTGATGGTCACGCCTTGCTGCTTCAACAGCAATCCAGCCTCGCCCGCTGTGATATGGTGCAAAGATATGCAAAGTGGATCAGTTTCACCATGTTTCACCATGTTTCACCATGTTTCACCATGTTTCACCATGTTTCACCATGTTTCACCATGTTTCACCTGTAGAGAATTCTACCAACCGGAGCTGTCTCAGATTGATGGCCATTCCATGCCATTCCAAAACATCGCCCGTAGCCTCCCGCCTGAACTGCCTGTTGCTCGCCTTTCATGCTCAGGGCAGCATCCTCCCACCCGCCATAAATGCCCTTGGCGTTGCCCAGACTTTCAGCATGCCGCAGGAAGAACACCTCGGCAATGTCAGGGCGGGGGCCCATAGGGGGAAAACAGGCAGCATTATTTGATATTATTTGCGACACGAAACATGATGACTTAAAGATCAAGACTTCAAGCCATCAATCACATTCGATCACTGTGATTTTTGGATCAACATATAGATACGCAGAAAAGGAATTCCAGAGGTGATTTGAAAAGTGGATCTAAAGGCGACATCGGAATATATTCTGTTATGACCAATTTTATATATAACTAATAAGCATATCAACTCGCTTCACCTCCAAAATATACATTGTCTGACCATCTCAGATGTAACATACCTGGTACATCCTTAGATTGAAAAAAAATGATCTGTTTCTAAAAAACAATATTTTTGGGAAACGGATTGGAAAGAAGTGCTCTAGAGCACTTTTTTAACGTTCGGATCTGTTCTTGTATTTTGGGGGTCTATTTCCGATCAGTAAATACATGATTTCAAAATAAATAATAGTTTAAAATACTTTAAAGAGTTTTTTGGAGGAAAATCACAAAAATAAATAACAAAAAACACAGAGCAGAAAAGAACCGTTCAAACCGAATTGCGTAAAAAAAGCGTTCGCGTTCAAAAGCGTTCAAAAAGCGTTCAAAAACCGTTCAAAACCGTTCGTAACATGTTACACAAAAATGAAGGAATTGTCAAGATCTGAAATGGTATGATTTCGTCTTTTTACAAGGAAAAGCATTACGGGGTGTAAAAAAGCGTTCGGAAGCATTATGGGGCGTAAAAGGGCGTTCGTATTGAAAAAAAAACACCGTTCCAGAGTAGTTTTGTTTCTTCAAAATGGTCAAAAACCAAGTTTTTTGAAAACGGATTGGAAAAAAAAAATCTATTACCAGGTATGTGCCATGGTCAAGTGACATGGGATGGGCTATGGTCATCCCATCATTATTGATCATTATTGGGGAATCTTTGTCTTGGCCATTACAGGTACCCATGTGCTCCATGGTGCCGGAATATTTACCTACAAAACTGGGTCATAAAAATGGGGCAAATGTTGGGATTCATATTCCAGCACCATGGTTCGCATATGGGGTAGAGTATGTAATGTCCGATAGTTGTATGACCCCCAAAAAAATGGGGTGGATATCGGTAGATCATCCTTTGACCATGCCACATACTGCAGGTATCTGCAGGTCAACTGCAATCAGGTCCTGCCTTGTTTGTGACTCCATTGGACAAGGAATCAATGCGAACCTGGCTGATTCTCAATGTCCGTTCGCTAGGAGTCTGATCTTTTCGTGGGGGCTACACTCAAAGTGCTAAACTCTGTTCATCTCTTTTCAATCTTAGTATGTCAAAATCATCTGCTCAACGCCTTGCAGTGTGAAAATGGATGAAAATGCTGCTAATTATCGCGCCTTCGGATTAAATGTTGGAGCGTTCAAGCTGTACTTTCTCAAGAAAATCAGATCGTCTCCGACAGGTGGAATCTGGAACTCAATCACCAGGGGGGCGCTCGCAGGCATCATCTTGATGTCAAGAGCATCTTCATCTGGAACATTCCTGGGAAGATCCGGGCGATGTTGAAGGATGTTGAAGGATGTTGAAGGATGTTGGAGGTAAAAATTACCCTCTGGTAAACAAACATAACTATGGAAAATCACCATGTTTAGTGGGTAAATCAACTATAAATGGCCATTTTCAATAGCTATGTTAAATTACCAGAGGGTAGACTGAAAGTGCAGCACGTTTGTGCTGAGTGCATGTAATACTACCTTCAGAGAGTCATGACATGTCATGATAGTACTGACTTAAGCGTCTCAAGATGTTTCCACAGGGCTCGAAGTGAGTTCTTGTGCGCTGCCACCATCACTGAATCTCCAGCTCTAATGCGAGGCACTATCTTCTCCTGCTGAAAAGCCACGGGTACTGGAGAAATACAGAAAAGTTTGTGACCGTTCATCAAGGGAAGTGGACAATTAATCATTGAGTCTCAGCAAGAGGTTTTCATTTTTGTCACCATGGGGGGAGCAAACCAGCAAACACCACCAACATCTACCGTTCAAGCAGTGTTTGGGAATGTGTTTGCTAGCTGTCCACCCTCCAACAGATTTGTTTTTTTGTGCAAGAGAAAATGTCAACCGGAAATTCTGGCTTTTGCATCTTGAAAAAAAATCGGTCCTTCCAGTGTGGTACCACCCGCTTCACTGTGCACGCCAGTGACTCTCCCCCGGGGGGTAACAGCTCTGGAGCCACTCCCGCGTACTTCGGGTCGTGTACTGGATGTCTTGGATCCTAGGAGAAATTGAGGTGCAATTCCCAGCTGTTGTTGTATGACTACCGTGAAATATAGATTCAAATTTAGTATAACTCTAGATACATATATTATTGACTGTGGCTCAGTATATATACAACTATGTATATTATATATATATATATGTATATATATATACTCTGTATATATATATGCAATTTATATAATCAATAATTATCATTATACCAGCATGACTATAGCAGCATGACTATGTAAATTGCTCCGAGAGGCTGAGTGCTCAACACAGGCAGGGAGAATATCATAGCTACCTGAGCCGTTCGTTCACGAAACGTTTGGCTACAACCGAAGAGGAACAAAAACAGTTTGCGAACTGGAAAAATCACTTCTTGATATAGGTAAATCCACGCACTTTCTATGGAAAATCATTCTTAATGTAGGTAAGTAAATCAAATATAAATATCTATGAATGGCAATTTTTGCTATGTTAAATGACCAGAAGGTATACCTTATATAAGGTCTCTGAACTAACATGGTGGGCTGCTGGAGAAATCCCCGAACTAGCCATGGGCATTTCAATGGCAATCATCTATAACTAGGCTAAGTGCGCATTTCTAGGCCTAAAATACCAGGGATTTAAAAACACTATCTAGAAACACTATTTTGACCTCCCTGACAAATACGAAAATCATTCAGAGTCATGGCAGGTAGGTTGATGTGCTATGTCCAAGTCATAGTTCTTTGACCAAATCATGGGTTTTTTTTCCGGAGTGTCTTGCAGCGCAGGTATCCCCAATTCGATCTCCAGGATCTTCGGATGGTGAATGATCATTTTTTATGGGAAACTGGTAAACTAACATAGCTATGGAAAGATCCATCATTTTTTATGGGAAAATCCACTATAAATGGCCATTTTCAGTAGCCATGTTAAATTACCAGAGGGTATCTCATCAACAACAAACATAAAAACTAAGATTCACCTAATGATTTTCCAAAACCCCTAATTTTGGTCGTTGGAAAAAATGATATCTCAAAGACAAAGGCTTCGCTGCTTCCCCACATCACCGGATCACTTGGCTGGCTGTCTGACGATCGGCGACAATCGGCGACAATCGGCACCCCCATATTTGATGTTTTCGCACATGATTGTATATTAACCATGATGGTAGCCGATGATGTTAATATACAATCATGGTATGATGATGATGATGAATGATTGTTGGATGATGATGGATCATTGATTTTCTCTACTAGCTATTAACCATCATCCGTCATCATCACCCAATCATCATCCATCATCCATCAACCATCATCATGACATGAATTCTGAATTGAGGGTCCAATCCCCCAATCTCAGACACAGATCATGTTGTTGTTTAATTAATCCTATTGGATCACCATTATATCCCCATCTCACAGGGTTGGATATATCCAAAAATCATCGCTGGATACATCACCATTTTCGAAAAGTTTTTATCACCATCAAATTAGTAGGGATTTACTTGTCCATCTATTTGGGGATGACTATCTATCCATCTATCTATCCATCTATCTATCCATCTATCTATCCATCTATCTATCCATCTATCTATCCATCTATCCATCTATCTATCCATCTATCTATCCACCTATCTATCTATATCTTTATCTATCCATCTATCTATCTATCTATCTATCCATCTATCTATCCATCTATCTATCGATCTATATCGATCTATCGATCTATCGATCTATCGATCTATCTATCTAACTATCTGTCTATCTATCGATCTATCTATCGATCTATCTATCTATCCATCTATCTATCTATCTATCCATCTATCTATC
>Ga0126342_10002345_pt1 | contig 29330 bp, 25 predicted proteins | sample Cyp1metagenome_FD_92528 | JGI IMG/M metagenome (GOLD analysis project Ga0126342, IMG submission 92528) | Coral microbial communities from Lord Howe Island, Old Settlement Bay, Australia - Cyphastrea 1 metagenome | ecosystem: Host-associated > Invertebrates > Cnidaria > Coral ...
CTGATAAACCTAATGTGGGTAAACACAACCGCTAAGCTAGCGACTCGCGCCTTTTGTTCTGAGCCGCAATGCTGTAGTGAATGCTATTATCATACATGGGTTTAATGGTGGAGTGCAAATACAGTTTGTCCCCAATATTTCTGGCTCCGATCCACGGATCCTCCATTTTGGAGTCAACGCAGGTGGCCCAAGATCAGCTGAACCATGCTGAACCAAGGTACCATCCACTCGAAAGGCCACAAGACCAGAATCCGCTGGTGGGTAGGGATCCCTTTTGTAGATAAGCTGTCCTCGGGCAATGTCCAGGTTTTGACGGGGGTTATAAGATGGTACCCACTTACATCTGGTTGGTGGTTGACCTACCCCTCTGAAAAATATGAAAGTCAGTTGGGATCATTATTCCCAATATATGATATGGAAAAATAAAAGCTACTAAAGTAGAGTGAACCGCCATGTCACTTGAGAAAATTGGATAGAAATGGTGAAATGGCTGAATTTCCGGTCTTACACAGGAGGGCCTTCCGGTCGATTCCTTCTGACCGGTTAAAATATTGGTCAGTATTGTGTTCAAAATTTTGTGTTCAACATGGTTCAACTATCCTAGCTGCTACAGTTCCTTAACTTTGCCCAGGATCTCTCAAACACGTTCTGATGAGCAATCTTTTCGAGCAGCATCGCGACGTCCGTGCCACCCACGACACGAACTCACCAGGCTTCAATGGCTGATCTGAAATGGTCAACCTCAGATTTCAGCGCTTGATGGGAACCAGAAAAAGTAGACTTTCTAGTCCTCAGACGCCCTGATACCCTGATTCCCAGCGCAAAATGACTGGGAAACGGAACATGATTGCTGCTGATTCCCCATAGATGGATTGAACCGGGGAAAATATGATCGATTCCTCAAATCCAGGCAACGTGTTTGCCCGCTTTAGGTGCAAACCGCCCAGTGTTTTAAACGTGCGCTAGTGCCGAACCTGTACCGGACGTATGCGGACAGCAAATCTTTGGAAGCCAAAAGGCTGCGGCAAGAAATGCACATCTCATTTTGAGCAAATTAGTGTAATTTACCAGGCAGACGTTGGGCAGTTAGGATGTTTCCCCTCCTACACACCAGCCTTTACAGTGTGACGTCGCGGGTGAGGTCGCTAGAATTCAGCCAGATCACGACATGATGCAACATGTGGCAAAGACTGATGTCCGTGATTTGTTCGGAAATTGGGGTGTCCTCTTGCGGGTTTGTTATGTTTTGACGAATTTGCTCATGTTTTGAAGCAAATCTTACCAAAACCAATGGTGGTCTCCAGCCTTATGGGTCAAACAGGCACTGTAGGGCCGAACTTGGAACATCGAACCACGTCTTTTCCTCATGCCAAGGAGCAAAACATTCCATTTGGACCCACTTTGTGGTAACCCTACAGACCCAGCCATCCATGAGATGCGTCCTTTGAGTACCCAAACTATGGGGGAACATCATGGGCACCAAGAGTTGTGGGTCCAGAGACCTTATACATACCCTATGGTAATTTGTTACATAGCTATTGAAAATGGCCATAGAAATTTGAAATAGTGGATTTTCCCATTAATAGCATGGTGATTTCCCAGTTGGTTATGTGAAAGTTTACCAGAGGGTATACATTCTCACAAGTTTCAACGAAATGGGCGAAAGAACCTATGTTTTTGGCTAAATCACAGGGGAAGATTTGCCAGAGTCTATGGACCATCTATGACCATCTCTTGGGATGCTTGGCACCTATATGGTTTCCCAAATCACCTATCGAGCAATCGTAGTGAAAAATACTCTAAAGGATGCTGGTTCTCAAGTTTTCGCCAGTCCCCATCATCTTGGCAAATCTTAAGACATCATGGCAAACAAAAAGGAGAGGTTGTAGTAGTTGATGATCCCCCATCTACCAGTAATTTCCAGGTTTCCAACTTGTCCCATTCCCCATTCTCTCCTGCAAAATCCCTATTTCTGTTGGTAAATCAGCAGTACAGCCCCCATCACAAATCAACCAACCTGGAAAAAAAGGTTCTATAAATAGGATCGAAAAAAAAAACGATGCAAATGCTGTGTGATAAATCCCATTAACTATCATGTACTTTGGAAACTCTATTTGTAGCTCCAATTGGCTCCTCATTTAGGGAAGATAGATAACCATAGCTATCCTTAGCCTCCCTCCACCACTGGATTGTTGTCATGGACGGAGTTCTTCCCAAACAGAGAAACCTCCCTTTTTTGATAGGCCTTTGTCAGTGACTCATCCCTATTGATGGAGTTATATCCCAGAAAAAACCTGCACCAATTATGATTAACCATCAATCACCATCTATAACCACACCTCCGAAGATTAGAAGATGAACCATGTTTAAGCATTCTTAACCATTATTAACCATCAATAACGCTAAATAACCATAATTGACCATTATCAACATTTATTAACATTTATTAAAACACCATGCAGCCATTATTAACCACCTATACCCATCTATAAAACATGGGTCTCCAGTAGATTTCTTTCCACCTCGGCGCTCTCATCCACCTCCGATTCGCTCGTCACGCCACCACCGCCCATGACGAAGTCGGCAATGTCTTCCTGACGGCCGAGGCAACAACTTGAGGATTTTAAACGGGTGTTCTAACATGTTCCAACTGATCGATATTAATTGGAGATATCAATTGATATTCATATATTGTAATATTCATCATTGATATTTTTTTTTGGGGGGGCGGGGTATGTCAAGACTTTCGCAACAAGACTTGAAAGTGTTCAATTGTTTGCAAACAAATATGTTTTCCCAATGTTTCCCACATCCCAAAGGAACCCTTTTAGATCTCCGAGCGCCGGGCCTTGCCGGCCAGGTTCGGCAAACGGTTGAAGCGCGTGAGTTTCTTGATGCCTCGCCGGATGATCCCATTCATCCCGATATGGTACCTCTGAATGAATAGATCTGATGCTCCAGGCTTTCGGGGTTATTTGCTAATGATTTTTTTAATGCTCTTCATAGATATTGGAGCATATGATATATTTTGTGTTATTTTGTTATGTCTTTTTTAAGAGGAACCAGGAAGTTCTCCCTACATCCTTTCGGATACATTCGGAATGTTCAAAAACATTCCGCACCTCTTTCGACACCGAGTTGACGTCGACCCACCACCTGGTGCTACGGGTTCAAGGCCCAAAAACATCAAGAAAGAGGATAAGACATGCAACGCTGCAGGTTGCAGAGTACTGTGGCACATTGGTTTCGAAAAAAAAAAAACACATTTGAACCCTTTGAGGTTTTGGTTGGGAAAAAATCAGCCTGAAACCAGCATGACATTACTGTATGCACTTGATTTGTCAGAAAGGATACGGAACTTGTATATAACAAATATGACAAACGATGAGGTAAACCCAATAATAAACTATCCCAATAACTGACCAAACGGGGGTCATCAAATGGTTGACTATGGTTTTACTAGATTATGTGTTTCTCTCTCCAAATTGATAAGCCCAATGTGAAAAGCTCATCTTCAAACCAACCTTGTCTTGAGCCCGTGAAATTCGCTGACACACCAGACGACCAGAAATGAATCTTGGCCAAATTCCACGTGATCGTTTTCGAACCACATATAAATGGCAAACAAATACAAGCGGTCTACGCGCACAATTGGACCTTCAAACTGAATATGGTAGAGACACAATACACCATTTGGGGATGATTTCTAACACCCATTTATGTCCATCTATGGTAATACGGGGATGCTTGATTAATGGCTTTTCCACAGTATGGATAATCAATAATTATCATCGATCATTACAATGACCAGCAAGAAATGCAGAACCAAACAGGTCTGAGTCTGAACAACCAATAGATCCCTATGCATGTCTATCATCTCAGCTGGTTGTGGGTCAAAACCATCCCTGCTGTTCGCATCCCAAACATATTGCCAGAATAGTCTTGGTTAAAATGCTGTTCACAGCTAGCTACACCATGAAAAAAGGGAGACACAGATTTTTGTTCAATATTACTGGCTGGTGCATCCATTCTGACGGCGAAGCTAAGTTAGCCACAAAGTGCCGGAAGAACACCGCATCGTTCTCCCGGTCGTAGTGGAAGAGCACCGCCCTGCGGCACTCCGCCTTCATTATTTGGATGGGCTATGGCTGCTGGAGATGGGTTTGATGGCTGCTATTGTGTTGTAACATCTTGGGACACATGTTGTAAGCTACATGTGTATATATATATAGCTATATATATATATTATGTGTATTGTATGTTATGGTGCTACTGTTGGAACTGACTGGGCTATTTTGGCATAGTTACCACGATCCTTAGCCTCACTGGCAGATTCTTATGGTAGACCTGGATCTTCCACTGAAATGGGGGCTTACTATAGCCCGGTACTATACCCATTTCACTTGGGCAAAGCGCCGATCGGAGTTGCTCGAGCATTCAAAGTCCATTTTAGCCATCATTGCAGGCCGCAGTCATCATACTGGCAGCATTTCTTAGAGAAAACATGACTCACGAAAATTGGGATACCCTCTGGTAAACTAACATAGCTATGGAAAATCACCATTTTTCATGGGAAAATCCACTATAAATGACCATTTTCAATAGCTATTTTGACATAACCAGAGGGTAAGATTGAGATATCATTATTCCAGTGGTTTTTAACCATAGCCTTCTCGAGACATCGGCGATGATCCTATCATAGGTTCCTGGACCAGGTTTCAACATGTTTCAACTATGATCTAGTTGATAGCAGATTTCTAATCCATTTACATCTATGATCTAGTGACATGTTTCAACTTCACACGATGGTCAACTTAGAATTTCCATATAATATATGAATATAATGTATATATATATATATATACATACATAGAATATATTATCTATATATATTGTCCTGATATGTCCTGGTATCAGTGAGATGTGATAGAAGTCTATAAAATAGTCGGCCCATTCATGCTCCGATCAACTACCGGTATACCGGTATACCCAGATGATCCCAGATGTATATGAAGGACATAGTAGCTGTATGGCTGTTTTGGATCGCCACGATTCGATTCTACCTAGATCATCCTAGGACCCTCTGGTAAACATACAAAAAGCTATTGAACATGGCCATTGAAATAGTGGATTTACCCATTAAAGATGGTGATTTTCCATAGCAAACTGTTAGTTTACCAGAGGGTAGATATCCCTTCCCATCAGGGCATCAACATCTTAAATCTTAGCCCCATGTCCCACCTCGCGCGTAACCAAAAAGGGCCCATCTCATCAAAGTCACCGAGTTTCACTGCACCCATGAAATGTAGCCATCATAAAATAGATAGATATAGATACACACATATAAGATCATATAACATCATATTAACATCATCTACCATCATCTACCCATCATATACCCATTATACCCGCATTATATCCGCATCTTCCGTAATTAGTTACATCACCAGTTGCCATAGTGAATTCATAGTTTTTGAACACCCTTCAACAGCCATTGACTCCTTCACCCCAAACGCCTGGTTGAAGCTTGGCACATCTATGGCTGGGAAGGCCCCTGACACAGGTGGCTCACGGTGGATTTCCCACTATTTTTTTGGGGCTAAATGCGGAGGATGTTCTTCACAAAACCATACAAAACCTCTTGGGCAAGATGTTGAATCACCACGTTCTGAAGATTTCTCACCATTTCCATCTTTCAGATCCTGTCCAAACATATATCCTTATGATCCAAATCTTTGGTCCAACGCTTTAAGTCATCCCCAGATCTCAAGATCCCACAACCCCCGGCCTCGAAGCATCTCGGCCACGAGTTGTCTCTCGGACATCTTCAAAGATTTGCCACCACCAGCGCCCTCCGGAGAGTCCTGGCACCGGTGAGCTTCACCGCTGGGAATCTGAGGAATGTCCGAAATGGATGGCACCATGGTAGCAAAAACGTTTTTTAAAAACATTTAAAAACCAGTGAAAAGTGATGATTCATCTTTTGCAGGTCTCAATTAATTGGTTCTATTTTTCAACGTTTGTCATATTTTGTCATTCTGGTTCGTGGCATTGAGCCGGCTGGGAGTTTTGGTGACACCTTTAGAAGTCACAAAAACCCGGGATTCGATGCTCTTGAAATTCTCGGACTTTCGCCCAAGCTGTTTACGGATGCGGTTCTAACATGTTCTAACTACCAGTGATTGGCAAAAACCGGTTGGAGAGTTTTGATCATCAACTCATTCGGGTTCACCTGCCGCGAGATTCCACCAACCCTACACCATTAGCGGATGCGGCCAATCCCACTTCCTCCCGTTGGTCCGTGTTGAACTTCTTCAGTCCTCTTATGGCTTCTTGGAAAAAATCATCCCAGATCGGCATATTGCCCAGTCCCCGTTTTTGGGTCAATACCAGATCACCCCCACATGGTTTTTTTTAATGTATTTCCACTATGTCACTGCTGCTTATCGTCCCAAGTCTGAATCTTTGTGAAATTCTCAGAGACTCTCCAAGGCCACTCAGTCTCGAGTCGTCTTTGAGTCTTTGCAAAGTTCTTGTTGGTGAATCCATGTGAATCCCATGATTTTTATCACCTCAACATTCGCGAAAGTTAGTTATCACCAGGACTTTGTGACCCCTGGAAACCTCGCCTTGGGACCTCCAAGGCCATTCAGCACCTGACACGAAGAGAACCGGATGTCAGAAATGAAGGCAAAACGAAATAACTCATGAAGATAAAGATAAAGATAAAAATAAAATAAGTATAGGTAACTAGCTAATCAAGAAACTAGCTAACTAGCCAACTCACTAATTAATTAACTAACTAGCCAACTAGCTCACCGACTAACTAACGAACTGACTAGCTGACTGGCTGGCTGGCATGCTGACTGACTGACTAACTGACTGACTAACTACGAGAGTGAATAAGTAACTAAGTAACTAGATAATTAATGAAGTGATACTAAGTAATGAGGTGATATGAAAATCCATCAAAACTAACTATAATATACTATTATACAATTATCTATAATTTATAATTGATACTATGAAGTAATACATTATACTATATTATACTACAGTAACGAATTAATGAAGTGATATGAAGTGATAGTTGTTATGTTTGTTCGTTCTTGTGAACCCATCTAACAACATCGATATCTCTACATTATATCTACCATAAACCCAACAGTTAACCCGATCAATGCCGCATTTCCTCAGGGAAATGGATAGGAAATGCGTGATGTGTGGAAACATTCTGAAAACATCTATAGTAACTAGTTGCGGCAACGATGTCGAGATGTTGATTTCCCCATCCTGCCACTCTCTCCACCTGCAACGGTGGAGTCACGAAGTCTCGCGAAGTTCCTCGCCATTTGTGGCGTTGAAAAAATTGAAAAGGGGGAAATCCGTTGAAGAAATTGGATGGTTTATCATATTTTATCATCACCATCCCTATGAAATGAGATTTTTATGGCCAGAAAGTCTAGAATCCTGGTGTTTTTCATCAGTATAATCATCATTTTCCCATATAGTTTCCACCATTCAATGGCCATAAAAATCATGCCATGAAGGCATTGCCAAAGGTCCAAAGAGGTCATACAATGGTCCGCCGATCCCGCGACAATTCATCCACTCGAGATATTTAAGATGTATATTATAAGACTCCAAGATTATTTATGTAATATAATATTTATGTAATACTATTGGTCTATGAATATAAAATTCATTTAAAAAAAAAATATAGAATATTAACATGAATATACTGTTTTTTTCGTGTGAATATGTAAAAATGAAATATCCAAACTCGGAAATACTATCATGAATCATACCAAAATTTGTTTACAGTACAGTTTTTTATTGGGGTCAAAATCTCATACCATAGAATATACCAGTGAATAGTGTCAATGTTCTTTACATCCAAACGTAAACGATAAAGCAAATGTGAACACTGGAAACTCCATGCCCACCTTGTGGACGCTTCTGGGCTGCTCGGACCTCCCGCGCCAACGTGAAACCTTGGTTTCGGTGAGCGGAATCGGCGTTGATGGTTCTATTTTGTGGATAAATCAACAATAAATCGAAAAACACTAATTAGCACATTAGCGTAGCTTCACCTATAGTTTTGATATGGATTGATATGGTACAAAATGGGAGAAATGATGAGAAAAGAACAACTATAGCAATTCTTGCACGATCTCACTGCCTGTTTCGAGACTTCCGGCCATTGAATGGTCGTTGGTAGGAGCCCGGGCAGAACCAAACCGCAACCACAACGGTGCCACCAACAATGCAACACGGAATATGATGATCTCCAGTCAAGCCAACAATAGGTTTTTAACGCTTGAAGTCTAGCCACTCAAAAATCATTGTGTCGCTGCAATTTTTGGGACTACAACCTGCGATCGTCAGGAACATCGCAAAAAAAATGGACCATCTGGTTTTCGGAAACGGCACACTTTGCCTGAAAAAAAACGTGTCGTCACTTTGGGCCTTTGCTTCATATGATAATTTATATGGGAAAGTCTCCTTGATGGTACTCCACAATTTCACTCAGTTTTGGTTGGAAACCGTGTCGCAATTCACAAAGCTCCCTGATGATGTGCCAAATCCACATACTCAACATCGATGAGGCTGCAGCCGCATCCCAAACTGGAACCAGTGCAAGTTCGTTGCACAGCAAATCTTGGATAGCCTGCTGAGTGATTTTGGTGAGACAATGCATGTTTCATATTGTTTCATCATTTTGACGTGTGGGGCTACAATATCAATTCACCACTGAATCACCATTATGATTAATTTCACCATAACATTAATTAATCATCGCTAACATGAATATGTTCACCATGATTATATAATCATGATTCACTAAAGCATGATTAATTGTGAATAACCATTAGTGAATGATTCATCATGATTAATCACTACTAACTAAGTGAATCATTAGTTAATACCATGGGAAATCACCATGCTATTAATAGGTAAACCATCTATTTCTATGGGCCATCTATACCATGGCTATGTTAGTCATAACCAGAGGGTAATCATCGTGAACTTCACCATGAAACCCACCATGAAAAACCCCACTTCCTGGGTTTCCTTCAGGACTCGCCACTGTCCACGCGAAAGGTCAAGGTGGGCCCTTGAGGCAAGCGAGCCAGCTTCATGTAGGTGGCCTCAACCGGGTCAAGCCATAAAGTTTTGGCCATCAGAATGACGAGATCATTTAGATATGTTATGTTTGTGATGTAGATGTTTTTCTAGTAAAGTACCCAAGTTGTATTATTTTTTTGGTATATATCTTATATGTATATATTATATGATATTATATGTATAGATAGTGAGTTGAAGCCACCAAAATGGCGCATTGCCCAAGTGACTTTTGGTGAACGACCTGGCAATGGACAATTAGTGAGGGGGTTCTACCAGTGCGTGCCTTCCTGGTTGAAAACACCAGCATTGAAGTGGCTTTGTCCAAACTGGTTGAGTATCCTAAAATCCAGTGGTTCAACGACCCCACTTGTTTTTCACAAACCCGATACCTCCCCATCAGCGGATCTTCACGTCCCAGTCACTGCTTTGGTGGCGCTGAAAATGATGAGGTGTGTCACGCTGAAGTGACTTGCAACCTTCAAGACACAGCAGTGACGGTGCAGAAGAGTGTAGAGTTGTTGCAACTGACAGCTGCTAGGTTATATCAGCAAAAATGTGGATCTCTACAGGGTAAAATCTGTCAATCAGAAGGGACGATTCCAAGCAATTCGGGATAGTCAATGCTAGTTCGATCAACTGGCCATTCCGACCGAAATGGTTCTTGCTTCGCAACGTGGTTGAACACACTTCGATATCCAAATGTTGACTGAATATACAGCTCCATGAAACCGTGATACTGATACTGCTATATATACATATTATTACAGTGCTATATATATATATATATAACTATACATATATACCCTCTGGTTATTTAACATAGCCATGGAAAATCACCATTTTTTAAAGGTAAACCATCTATTTCTATGGGCCATCTATACCATGGCTATGTTAGTCATAACCAGAGGGTATATTATTTGGGTGACTAGTTCATCTTGCCGAGTCAAGCAAGAGTTGAAGTTTGCCTCGCCCCGCGTCCCCAGCCTTGATATCACCGTGAACTTCATCCCATGCATCGTTGCTGAAAAAATCGTCCAAAATTCTGCCTTCATATGGGTTCATAATCCCCAAGAACCCATGTAGTATAATTCACTATAACCCATTCCATGAAATACTGGTTTGATCTGGTTTGTTAATTAATAGGAATTCCCAGTTCAGAAAGATCCTTTATTTAAAAAAAAAAACTATTGCCTACATTTCAGCCAATTGGATTATTCTAATTGGGTGGTATAATGCCCTATAACGAGTCAATCAGAGTGAATATCACTTATATCACTTATATATAGTTATATCATATCAATTCATACCAATATTCACAGATTTCTGGTGGTTAAAACCCATAGATACCATATATATATATATGTATGTATGATGCCTAAATGTCCATTTTAAGTAACCTCTCAACTCAACGTGTTCCGTAAAAGTCTTCTCCGCACCAAGACGCAGCAATGAAGTCTTCCACCTCAGCGGACGACGCTGTTCCAACGGTGGAGCCACCATCGAGCCGATCAAATGTCCAAATGTCATGGTGAGTTTAGAAGCTCATGTTTTTGTCTAGAAATTTTCTAGAAAACCATGAAATTAAATGATTTTTTGAGCTCATGATGGAAATCAAATGGTGAGTTTTTGTCTAGAAAACCCATCATTTCTTGCTTCCCATTTGGCAGTGTGCCAAAACCTTGTACCCCTGGTGAACATCAAAATAGCTGGGATTTATGGATGTTCATCCCCCTAAAAATGGTATTAATAGGTATTGATCCATACCCATTTGATTCAATGAAAATAAGTGTCTAGTGTTTCACCATTTCATGGATACAGTAATGAATAATTACCATGATATTCTAACTATATCTATAGCTGAAATCACCATGACGTTCCAACGAAACTGGCGAGTTTCGCCAAGGTGCGCGGTTCTGCTTGGACTCTTTCAAGGCCTTGGCGCTGTTGGGCATCATCACCTGAGCTGAACGCGCATGTGGATTTATAGTGTAATATATCGATACATGTGTATATAATATATATATATATTATATATATTTAGTCATATTATATATATAACTATATCTATATATACAATTATATACATATATAGATACATATATTGGAGGGCAAAATAGACTAATAGATATATTATATTATATTTTATATGTTACAGATCTCTTGTTTATACATCGTTCCCTCATGAAAAAAATCCTGGGTGCCCCCGACGTTTCGAAAGTCCTGCACCAGGTCTTTGATGCGATCACCCACCTCGATGGATGAATGGGAGATGATTTCTGATAGTGTTTTTTGTAGTTGTTTATGAAATCATAATGATTTTCTAGTTGTTTGTGGTGATTATACTTATAATGGTGAATATGATGGTGATTATTGTGATGATTATGTTGATTATGATATGATTATTCTGATTATGATATAAACTTCATAATGATTATACTTATAATAGTTGTTATTATGATGATTATTATGATGATTATGGTGATACTGTGGATGGGCAGGCCATCCTGCACCAGTTGGTGACTATTGGTGAATTGGCGACTGTGAAACACTGTCAACAATCAATAATATTAAATAATGAGATTATAATGGAATGTTTACATATAATATGTTTACCATCTACCAACTGGTGCAGGATTTCTTCCATCCACAGTATGATTATGATATTTGTATTTTTTTCTGTAATAAATAGGCAAATCCAAGCACCATGAACCTACCATCTATGGCTTTTACCAGCCATTGCAATATGGGTGGTGGTTTATACTTGGGTTTAGCGGTTAAGCACATTGACCATCAAGTGTTTTGCGGTGCTATGCATGAAATCTTCCTGATGTCCTTCGAAAAACATTGGGATATGGCCATTCTTAAGAACATGAGTTGGTTTAACCATCAAAAGAAGGGATCTACAGTAATCGACTTACCATCTGGTTATTTAACATAGCCATGGTATAGATGGCCCATAGAAATAGATGGTTTACCGTTCTTAATAGCATGGGGATTTTCCATGGCGATGTTAGTCATAACCAGATGGTAACCATCACTGATAAACAATGGTACGTGTACCAAGCTCCGCGGCTCCAACGATGGAGAACACGAACCAGAAGGGCGATAGAATCAACCAAAAAAACTTACCGCCTGGTAAACTCACATAGCTATTGAATGATTGAAAATGGCCATAGAAATAGTTGATTTACCCATGTAAAAGGGTGATTTTCCATAGTTATGTTATATAGTTTACCAGAGGGTAAATAAGTTTTCAGTATCAACAGGCACCAGAGGAGCACCTTCCAAAAATAGGCAAGGAGCACTTTCCAAAAAGAATAACATGAGCTATATCACTTTGGGTTGTCATGTATGGCACGCTAAACCAAAGGAGTCAAAGGACCTATGTTCAAGTGGCTCAAATCCGCAAATTTCATGACAATCCTATGTCATGGGTTGCCTCTCCCTGAAGTTCGGAAGTAGAGGCTCCGAACCAGGCAGAACCTTTGATACTGGCAAATATATTCTAGATTTCTAGCTCGGACATATCTGTGTTTTCCAGGTCTAAAGATGGCTCTCATCTCCCAGTAGATATTGCCCAATAAATCCCCCTCAATCAGCAATGGTTGTTCCTGACGAAGAAAACATATAATTGAAGCCCATTTTTGTTACATTTTAGGGATGCCTCTGTTTCCACTGATAGGTTTGACTTGTATCTATTTCAGTGGCCAGCATCTTTCAGCTACAAACCCCCAACCACAAACCACATACTGGGGATTGTTGATGATTGTGATATGTTCTCATTATTATCAAGGATTCCTAAACCCTGGTTGATTATATAACTAGGGGGTTACACCCAAAAAGTGATCATCTGCTACAAAAATGGTACACTCCCAATGATCAGCCCAGGGATTTCTAGATCTGGGAAATTATGGCTTCTTAAGTTAAGTTCTTGACATTCCCTATTGATTCAGGTCCTACAACCCACCATCATAGGCAAGCAACAAGAGTAATCCCTTCCTTCCTTGACATGAAGTGCAACAAAACAAAACGCCTGGTGGAATATACTGACCCTGTTCTTAAATTGGAGGGTATATAATATATTGAATCATTGCTGCTTTGAATCCCCATAAATCCTTCTAAATCCTTCTGAAGTCCCAGAAATCCCCTATGAATCCCCCTAAATCACCGCGTAACACTGTAAATCACGAATATACATATGTATGTATATATATATATACATATTATATATATATATATATATATATTTATTATATACACGTATAATCAATATATAGTATATATACGTAAGTGTTGTAATATGAACATCAATTTGCTCCTTTGAAGACCACGAAGTCCATGATCCCCTGGCCCAACCAAGATACATCTCCGCGCTTGATCACGAAGCACCTGCGTTGGTAGTTGTGCACGCTCCCAATTTGTGATAGCAATAGGTGACTTGACGTGCTTTGACCCATCCACATTAATGGCTTTTGAATTTGATTCATCAAAACTACGGATAGAGGCCTTACAATTGATTTTTTTTTGCAAATATATATATATATATAAATACATATATATATAGCCAACCAGACTGGAAATAAAACAACCTACGATCTGCTACAAGCAACACAATAGAAACAAAATAACGATGAGATGGTGGGTGCTTCAAGTTCAGAACGGGTCGTGATCATCCACACTGAACAAATTGAACCATGGTCAAAACTGAGGTCAATCGAAACATATTATATCCTCATTTCTGCTGGTGAACGTCCAATTCTTTGCAGCTTTTCCATGGTGTTCCTTCATTTGTTTGCAGCTTGTCCATTATGTTCAACACGCAAATAGATAGAAAAGTGATTGATTATCTTATTATCTCATCATTTTAGAAGGATTTTACTGTTCTACCCTGGGGGGCTTACACCAAAAATATCCAAAAATCAGAAAAAAACCACTCCAAGTGGTTCCGTTCTGCCTGGGGGTCAGCTTCTTCTGCCGTTCCCCTGGATCCGCTTCCTTCTCCGTACGTGTTTTCTTTCCTCGCTGCCAGGTCGGTCCACCAAAAAGACGATGAATCCGGTGGGGTTCCAACTCTCCAACTGTGGCACCAAACACATGGGTTGCTATACCCTCTGGTAATGACTAACATAGCTATGGAAAGATCCACCATTTTATAGCTGGACAAATCCACGATTTCTATGGCCATGTTCAATAGCTATTTGTATGTTTACCAGGCCGGGTATACGTGTTTTGCCCCCTTCATGTCGAGATGCCAGCAGTGTTGAGGTGAACTGCCGATTTCTGGCCAAGTGTCGTTTCCTCCCCTGACGCGGCATGGGGCTACGGGCGGCGTGGTGCTTTGTGCTGCCTGATGTATGGGAGACCCCTGTTTTAGAGATCAATCCTCCTTGGAATCGAAGGATGTGTTTGATATCCAGAGGTACGGGATCATTTTCGACCGACTGAAAGAATCAGTGAATTTGAAGACTAAGCCTCAGTTTTCTTTGAATCACATGAGGAGACAAAATGAGGAGCGTAAATTCAGTAAATTCTGCGGGAACATAAAACAGTGACAGTCTGCTCACCTTGAAGCTGCTGAGTTTCTCAGCTTGAGCCAAATCGCATCCATATCTGTCCAGCGGAACCGCGGTGCTTTCAAGTTGCCAACTGGAAATGACATGACCAGGGCATCCAGGGCGTAACCCAGCATTGGTTACGGGAAAATCTACAGGAAACCACATGTTGGACGTAAAACCACATTGTTTGCTCTATGTTTTTCCCAAAACATCACCCCGTGGAAGCGTTATCACGAAGCATTCACCTGTGGATGTGTCTGAACATGTGGTATCCCAACATCCCATTAATGTATATGAATGTATATTAATCTATATTAATCCATATTAATTCATATACATTGATGATAATACAGTCATATACATTCATCCCATTATAGTATATTAATCTATATGAATGTATTATCATCTATATTAATGACCAATCATCTATATTAATCTATATTAATCTATATGAATGTATATTATCATCCTCCCAATCATTTTTGGGGAAAGACCAGTGGTCACTGTCAGACACTGAGGTCCTCATCAAGTTCCTCATGAGGCTATCTGGCAACGTCAAAGATGCCACGGAGACCTCCTGACACAAAGCCATCGTCTGAACAGGAACATGCGGAAAAATGGTGTCCTGTCTCCTGTCTATAATGTACTCCCTGGGTATAATCTTATATACAATATATATATATATATATTATAACTATATATATATAACTATATATATATATAACTATAACTATATATATAACTATAACTATATATATATAACTACATATATTATAACTATATATATACGAGATACTGTAAAGAAAGATCGATTGATGGATCGATCGATGGGTACACAGCCGTTTAACCAGTCATGAGAGATGGTCACTTTAAGTGCAGGATACACCGAAAATTCAACGCGCAGATTCTGACATCATGGGGACATGGGGATGGACTAATATATGACAAGCCTTTGGCCAAAAATTACTGGTTGGTTTTCTATACCTACTCCTCTGAAAAATAAATAAAAGTCAGTTGGGCGTACTATTCCCAATATATGGAAAAATAATCCCAATGTTCCAAATCACCAACTAGATTAGGTATACCATGGTATATCAAAATAACCATTGCAATGGGAACCATGGATGATCATTCTGTGGAATTAGGAGTACTCCGCAAGCACAGACAAGCCCATTGGCTTCGTAAAATGGGGAACTCCAAAATCATCGAACATTAATATACATTAATATACATTAACATACATTAATATACATTAACATACATTAATATACATTAATGTAATATACTAAACAAAATGGACAACTTTAAATGCCCAAACCAATGGCCTCGAGTACCTCAACTGTGAGAAAGGTCCATAAAAAGATGGCAAAAAATCACCTCGACTGGATCGTGATGTTTTTTTCAATCATAGTATAGCAACATATGGCTATGGATCAATACCTATTAATACCATTTTTAGTGGGATGAACATCCATAAATCCCAGCTATTTTGATGTTCACCAGGGGTACCAGGGTTTTGACCCATCCCCATATAGCAAGCAAAAAAGATAGACAAGTGGCTGCCACCAGAATGCCACCAGGATGCTGATATGTTCCCCGAAAACGAACAGAGATGGATGCCACTTTCCAGGTACCAACGGAACTTCGATGGGTCAAGCCATGCGACTGGAGATATGCCTCCCAATTTTCCATCCTATTCAGCTATGGATATCTATCCCATAAACCGGAGAAAAAACCTCTAGATCTATCATGATCTATGGATATGGATATATCCTTAAGCTATAGATCTATCTCCCCTAATAGTTCACCAAGTTATAAATCAACTTGGCTGCGGGCATCACCTCGCGCAGGTTGCGTCTCGTGGCTTGATGACTTCGTACATGCCATTTCCCAACCATTACCCTCTGGTCACAGTTTGCTATTGAAATTTTTGCCCCAAGTAAAAGTTGATGTACCGAACTTAAAGATGGTGGTTTTTCCAGTTCGCAAACTGTTAGTTTACCATGTCGGGTATCCTTGGAATATCCCAGCCAACAGCATGGTATCAATCATCTGGCGAGTTGGTACCTCAAGTCTCGACCGGTCACCCTGCCTCATCGTTTGCCTCGGTGCAAATACCAGAATGAATATGGAAATCCATGAGTTTCCCCAGGTAAGAGATCTACACATAATTGGTGTTCCATAGCTAAGAGTACGCAATTCAATACTATTACATACTATTACATATGCCAATAGCCATGTACAGCCATCCATACCAGAGAAAGCTTGGTCGATTCCGAATCATCTTCTCACATCAGGATGATTGTACATCATGTTACAGTATCTACATTTAAAAAATGAAAACACATGGAATAAAACACACAAACCGGAAAGTGTGCGAATAATCTTCGGACCTATATACTATATATTATAGTGAATCATAGCTAGTGAATAACAGTCAACATATTCACGAGAAATAATAAGTCAATATATACTGATAAGTCACTATATAATAGTGAATCAGTATATGTTAACTGACTATATATTAAGTGACCATTATATAGTGAGGCAACTATAGTATCAGTATAATTAGTCACTATATACTGATAAGTCACTATCAATATACTAATATATACTATTAATATATTAATATATACTATATTACTGACAGTTAATATTAGTTAATATTAGTTAATATATACTATCAGTTAATATTACTGCCACTAATATATACTATTAATATATAGTCAGTTATATAATATTAGTGACAGTGGCTTCCCCAATGATCTGCCGAGTTGCCTCCATTCGAACGAACGCCAGCGGATGGAAAGAGCGGAGGCCACAACTTCTGGTTGAAACACCGTTTCTAGGTGAAGCAACATCTTCAAAACATCATGAAATATGGTGAAATATGGTGAAATATGGTGAAATATGGTGAAACATGGTGAAATATGGTGAAATATGGTGAAATATGATGTTTATCCCATTCTAATCCCCCATTCTAATCTCATTATTTACAGTGTTTCAAAAAAAAAAATACCAATACTTACCAACTGGTGCAGGATTTTGTCCATCTACAGTAGCTGAAGCCTGCAACATGCTGAAATATGATGGAATAAACAGCTGTGAGGAAGCAGATGTTTAAAAGATTCATGTAAACGTGTATACGTTCTATGTGTTGATGTCTGTTTTCTGTTCATGTATTTCAAGACCACTGATGGCTGGTCTTCCATGGAGCTTGACACTGCAGCTACTGCAACTTTGAGAAGGAAATGGAGCCGGGGTACGATCGCTCGTGTCTCCCCAAATCCACTGAGAACTTTCAACTCCCTATTCGTGCATCGCCCCAGGCTGCGATGTAGCTTTCGTCCCTATTCTCACACCATGGGTTTTTTTGGTCCAAATCCCTGGCTGGAAAGGAGGATAAACCATTTGGGATGAGGGACTTGGGCGGATTTTAGGCGGAACCTCTTGGCATAAAGCCATCTTTCGTTGCCGGCTCATAGCCTGTAGAATATTGTTGTAAAATTCAAAGCACCTTGGCAAATTATGACAATTCCCAATTCAGTCATAAAGCCACTTTGGAGTCCTTCTGTTTACGTACCCTCATCTGGTTCGTGGTTTCAGGCGCGGTATGAAAAAATTACACCAAAGTCATTGGAGATCATCATTTTGTATTGTTGAAATACGACATATTGGAGACCGAGAAACCAGTTGAAATACGCCAGATCAACCCCTTTATGTAGCTGGGAACATAAAACCATCTACAACTGGATTATTTTCATAGCATGTTTACCATCTGGTAATGAAACTTGGCAATGGAAATCATCCAACTAACTGGGGCTTTAAATTTAGGAAAAGCATCGAACTAGTCATGGCGGATGTTCCAGCAAACCACGTTGGATTACCGAAGGCTATTCCCATTGTTGTTCGTTCATATATATATATATACATATATATCATTATATATATATACATATATATCATTATATATATATATATGTGTGTATATTATATATATCCCAATGATATTCCCATTGTGCAGAAAGTTGTAGTTGATGTCCCACAAAAAAAAAAAAAAACATTAATGATCACTATGAACCACGATTTAGCACTATTAAAGTGCCTTTCACACTCACTATTAACTACTATTTTTGCATAATCACTATTAACATTCTATTAACTACCATTAATCATTAATAATCACTAACCATGATACTCCCATGAATTAGTACATTACACGGAAACTACCCCCAGCTGCCTCGTAGATACGGGGCCCATGTGCTGGAATGGCCACCTGCAGACCGTTTGAAAAATGGGTTTCCAGCAGAAATGGTGAGTTGAACGACGTCAAATGGAAGTTTTACTACTTAAACTTAGATAAGTTGGTTTCTATCTGCAAGAACTGTTGGTTTCTACAAGACTCTTGGGTAAGAATAGTAGATATATCATGATATATCGAACTAAAGGAGCAAGTCAGCAGCTATTTCGGCACCACTTTATGGGATTTGGATGAGGAATCGTAACTGGATAAGATCACAGGTGGAGATATTCCATCCGTTGCATAACTCATACGTAATATCTTATCATATCTTATCATCATAGTGATGCGCGAAAGTAGCACCACAAATGAGCTACTCCCAAAATAAAATAACCAAGTCTCCAACAAATTCCTTTTTCTGAAGCCCCTATTCCAATATCAGTCCCCGTTTAGACTCAACTTTTTTGGCATTCCCCGGATCAACATCCCTCTCCAAAGTTGCAGGGACGCCACATCGTATGCGCGCTATGGAGAAGAACTAATGTCAATCTGTCGGACACAAAAACAAATCAAAGTATAAAAAGTTGATGTCCGAGTCCTAGATATTGCTTGCGTCTCGTTGCATCTTTGGGTTAAACGGTTTACCTCAGATGCTTTATTTTCACCCTTCGAACCAGGTCCTATCGTAGAGAAATGAAAATCAGGTGAACTTCGTCATGTTGATGTCTGGTGGTTTCAACCAACCCCTCTGAAAAATATGAGTTCGTCAGTCGGGATCATTGTTCCCAATATATGGAAAAATAATGAAAAATAATCCAAATGTATCCAAACCACCAACCAAATGTTCATTTCTCCATGTTACAGTTTTCATGGCCTAACGTTGCCCAAAAAATTCTCCAGGTTTGACCTCCACCCAGGGGCAGGATAACTTCACCTGGCAACGGTCTGGACCCCGAAACCATGGCTTGAAAAAACGACGGGATGATGATTTGAGGGTACCATATTGTACCATGACTTAGGAAAACATAGATTGGTTAACCATGATTACTTATGGCACCAAGTATCATCTTAAGTATCTATGATTATCTATGCCTAGAGACATAGATTGATGATTATGATGATTAAAATCAACCAGGGCATCATTGATCATGACCTCAGAAAAAAATACAACCGCGAATCAATTCTCCATGTTGACTGAAACTGCTTGATGTACCCTCTGGTGAACTAACATAGCAATGGAAAATCACCATTTTTAATGGGAAAACTCACTATAAATAGCCATTTTCCATTGCAAACTGTTAGTTCACCAGAGGGTAACAAGAACATCATGAGTTCTTCAAGCAAAAAAAAACCTATCTCTCCACGCTATCGGTGCTTAGATCCTTATCTTTGACGATCACCAGTGATCTTCTGGAGATGTATCCTGCTGGTTGGTGGTTTTTCGCCGACCGAAAAATGATGGAGTGAGTTCGTCAGTTGGGATGATTAAAACCAAAAAAATAGATGGAAAAATAAAAAATGTTTGAAACCACCAACCAGTCTATGTATGATAATTGTATATCCTAATCATGAGAATTCTAATATCCTAGTGCATCAAGATAGAATACCATCTGGTTATTTAACATAGCCATGGATTTCCTCACAAATGGAGGTTTATAGCTGGGAAAATCATCTATTTCTATGGGACATGTTCAATAGCTATGTTAAATCAGGATTAGGATATACAAAATTATCATCTAGAATCATCATCTAGATGTTACCAGCTATGTATATTCTAATCATCAAATTACCAGCTATGTATATTCTAATCATCAAATTACCAGCTATGTATTAATTCTAATCATCTAGATGTTAACCTCTGGTAATTTGCCACATAACTATGGTTTAAATCACCATAGTTTCATGCGAAAATCCACTATTTCTATGGACATTTTCCATAGCTATGTTAGTTTACCAGAGGCTATATGATCACCTCACCGGCGAACCATCATGGCCTGGTCTTGCAGCTGCATCCGGCCAGCGGTCACCTCGTAGACGCCCACGTACCTCGGGGAGGGATGGGAAACCGTGGTGATTTTGACCGCAACTGGTAAAAATCATGTATGGATACCATGAATCATGGAACATTTGGATATCACCAGCAAGAGTATGGGATATGTGGGTCAACTAGGTGGTGAAGGATAGCTATTCAGTAATGATTTTTCATACAGCCCCAGACTTTAACGACTGGAACCCCAATTTTAGGGCTTCGGGAAAATGATGAAAATAAATTACCCGTTTACCCACATGGATATCGCTACAAGATTTCATACTGTTGGATCCACCACGGGAAATACCCCCCAAATCGACTCATAAACAAGAAAGTTAAAAACAATGACTGGTAAATCTTCAAAAGAACAATAGAACATATACATAAATTATATATATGTGATATATTTATATATAGTACAAAAACAAATGTAAAAACAATGGTAAAAACACACCATGTACAGCTACAACGAATCCCTGTACCAGGATCATCCAGCACAGATCACAACAGCCGGCCACCAAGCCACTCCGAGTCGTCCTTGGTCGAAACATTGGATTGGTAGTCGTGCAACTGCGCCAGGACCAAGTCACGTTCCTTTCGCGACGTCGCGACACGGCGCGAGGCCGTTTTTTTTTTTGTCGTCTGGCTATGAATTTGGAGAATTTCGTCATCAAAATGTGGTTTTCATGGGACATCCAATTTTTCAGCCTCAACTGGCGAGTTGTGTTTTCGCTCGACCCCCAGGATGCCAGGATGGCAATCGCCTGGTGAGGTCGGATAGATTGCCAGGTGTTCATCGCTTGGCCCCACACCGCCAACATCAAGGTGCCTCGGCACCGAAATCGGAAAAGGAGACCCAGCAGCTGTGCGAAATCTCGACCCAGCTGTGGGTATCTCAAAGACATGGTTTGCTTAGAACATTTGCCATGTATTTTTAGGGTTTTAGAGGTGATTTTCGGATTAAAAAACACCCTTTTTCACATAACCGACATAACCCGTCAAACCATTCACATCCATAAATCCAGTTCCCATCTCACCATTTCAATCCATGAATCCACATAAATCCTGATTGATGGTTCTATCCCCATAAGGGTTTGTCTGAAAGTATAGTATCCCTTTGATCTACCCCTATTCCAAAGTTTCCAAATTCAAAATCATTCAAATTGCAATCCTGGGGTCTGCCCCATGTTCATACAAGGTGTTTTTTTTATATACTTCTAAATAAATCCAAATTATGATTAAAGCCCATTGGTCCGTTGACAGTAGTTACATACCCCCCATATCCTTGGATGTGCTCAAGGGTGGCCCCAACAAATGAGAAAAAAAAACAGCGATTCCCAAGTCACGGTGAATTTCCCATTGGGAACCCAGGTTGATGAATAGGGATTCCCAGCTCATGGATTTGGAAAATCCCCAATATATTAAACTCCTACAATGAGGTGCCAACGGTGCCACCCAGTTATAGAGCAGTGTTCAAAACTCTCTGTCCTCCCTTGATAGTGGCTGCAAAAGAGCGGATTTCCCCTAATGGATCGTGATAATCCTAGTATATTGGATAGTAAAATCCCAAAACTAAGCATCAATCAACCGTCATCTAGATTCTATCCACTTAAAAACCTCATGTTTTGCTGGTTCAAGTCCCTATCAAATGACGAACTAATCATCAACCAATCATCATCTATCAATCATATCCATTTATATCTCCATATTTTGCTGGCTAAAGTCCCTATCAAATGACGAACCTTCATATTTTGGTGATTAGAACCCCTATGAATTCACCATGATTTTCCAGCAATTGAAAAAGTTGAACTCACGCGACGCGGGAACCGCCCAGCGACTGTTCAATTTCAAGACCTCCGTCACCGCCAGTTGACCACCTGACCCCGAAAAGCCGATAACGGCGACCTGGATGACCTGTAAGAACCTCGATGACCTGTACAATGGTACCCTAGATGGATGGTTTCCTAAAAAAGAGATGATTTTTGGGGTTACCCCTATTTCAGGAAACCTCCATATATTATCATATATTCTTATCTATATATATATACACGAATTATGATCATCAATATCATTATCATTGACTATTGCTGCATTGTGATGAGTTACTAAAATATTATCACCATATCATTATGGTATTATTCTATTCACAATATAGCATCATTTATATAACTTAACCATAGTAACATTCTACAAATACAAAAATATGATTACTATACTATATACTATGAAACTATAATCTTGGTTTTGCTTTAGATGGCCCAAAACAGCAAGGATAATCCCTATAGGTTCCACAAGTAGTGGATTTCCTATTGCGAACATGAAGATAACCTTCAACAAACCCGGGTAATATCAACAATATCAACTATAATATAGTATATATGTTAACATTAAGTATATCAAAACCTTATCAACCATAGAGCCAATGGGATACTAATGGATGGGATTCCAATAATGGAATACTACTAGTACAGTTACTAATTATATATTCTAACTGTTACTTATTACGATTCCTACTATTGTTACTATAACTATTGCTCGTACTAATTATGGTATCCTTCATAATAAGAATGTTATATGTTTACTGATTAATTATCCTATTTCATTGATGACTAGTATTATATCATATTCTATCATTATTAGTAACATTATCTAATCCCATTATTAACTTACCATAAGTTAGTATGGTTATATAATTACCTATATGTTGATGTTAATAACTGTGAATGGGGTTCCCACATCCTCTGTAATGCTAAATATACATTTTAACTACACTAGATGGACCAAAAAATCAAACCCTACAGACATCTACCAAGTAAAACCCCACACTCAAATTTCAATGTTGAACAAAAGTCTATATAGCTTCCTCTGCGTTCAGGGATTTTTTCTTTTGTCCACAGCACCCAAGCGCGCAGCCCAAAGACAACATTAAAACTTGGGGATGCGGGGGGGCAACCATACAGCAAGGGTTTGATTTCATCGCCCATCTATGGTAGTAGTAGTAGCAATCTAAGATTCAAATAAATATTGCTAGCGTTGTATGGTATGATTACTAATTATCATGACTAAGTGTTGTATCTCCCATTATAACTTATACATTTACAAGTCCTATTATGTTGTTAGTAATTGCTCATTCCTACATTAATGTTGATAACAGTTGTAATATTAATTGTTAACTATTGTTAGTATGTAAAATGGTTAATTCCTAGATTAATTCAAAGTGTTTAACAATGGCTAATGGTTAATTCCTAACTAGTGTCATGATTAATAACGGTTAATGTTAACCAGTCCTATAAACTAATAACATTATTAACCATTATTAAAGTTAACTATTCCTAACTATTCCTATGGTGATTAGCTAACTATTCCTATGGTAAGTAACAATTAATGTGAATAATAATGGTTAACTAATAATAATGATTAATGTTAATAAATATGTTAACTAACAATGGTTAACTATTCCTATGGTTAATAATAATTATTGCTAATGTTATTTTTAAAAAAATGGGTAAGCCCTACATTATTATTAATGATTAATGTTGACTAGTCCTATCATCAATGGATTTAAGGAAAAATGGTAAAACTATGGTATAACTATGGAATAACTTTGGTATAACCATAGTTTATTATTAAACCATAGTGAACCCCCTTTGTTGAATGGGAAAATCTATGCTCATCCCCCGCCTGCTGTGCCGTTCTGCGCCGCCCACACGGGACACTCGCCCCCCAGCGGTGGGTGGAAGCCATGCACGCAGTGCTCGGCTGGGAGGCAGACCCCAGCGCCTCAGGTAAGGTACATCAGTTAAAATTATAGCTATGGTAACTATTATAGACTATGATATAAACTATGATAAAACTCTTATAGTTATGGTATACCCAAACTATGATTTAAACTGTGATAGTTTATTAACTATGGTAAAATTATACTATAAACTATGGTATAACTATGGTATAAACTATGGTATAACTATGGTATAAATGATTGTAGAAACAACGGTATCAACTATGGTATAAACTATGGTCTAAGTATGGTATAAACTATGGTTTATATAACTATGGTAAAAACTATGGTATAAGCCATGGACTAGCTAAGGTATAAACTATGGTATCACTATGGTTTAACTATGGTATAACTATGGTACAAAAAAATATGGTCTAAGTATGGTAAAAACTATGGTATAACTATGGTATAACTATGGTATAAGCCATGGTTTAACTATGGTATAAACTATGGTATTACTATGGTTTAGCTATGGTATAACTATGGTATAAACTATGGTTTGAGTATGGTATAAACTATGGTATAACTATAGTATAACTATGGTGTACAGTAAGTATGGTATAACTATGGTATAGGCTATGGTATAACTATCGTATAAACTATGGTATAACTATGGCATAACTACGGTAAAACTATGGACTAACTTTGGTATAAACTATGGTTTAGCTATGGTATAAACGATTGTAGAAACACTGGTATGAACTATGGTATAAACTATGGTACAACTTATACTGTGGAATAATTAAGAGCACAACGATGGCAATTGGTGGGTATAACTATGGTAATCACATGGTAACATAGCGAAGCATGGGCTAGGATGATTCATGACAATACAGTCATGAATATATCTACAGTTATGAAACTGTTTCATGAACCTGCTAATACTGATTAAGTAAGTATACTTCATGTTTCGTGAATATATCTACAGTTGGATGCTTAAAATTTAATTGAACTTACATATAATTTCCTAATTGATACTGAGGTCAAAACCGACATGAGCAGTGTTCAAAACCCGAAATGTCGTCCCTTTGTACTGGCTGGTAAAGAACGGATTTCCCAGTTCATGGATTCTGATATTCCCCAATATAGACAGGATAGTACAACCCCAGCCCCCATATCATCATCAGTCAACAGGGTTTTGAACACTGCTTATATGGGTTATTACTACTGTACGGGTTGATGCCATCTGGCAAAGGGCTCAATCCTCTATAACTATAAATGGTGATATTTTCTGGGATAAACATGGAAACATCTTATATAAATTGTTGCAAATTGGGGTATCCATTAACACTCCAAGAATTGTATAGTTTCTCCGCTCCCATTATCCAAATGATTCATGGAATATTAGATTCATTATCTCCAACTTGTATATTCAATGGGCATTTAGATCTATCAACGGAATACGAGTGTCATTATCTGGTTGCATGATATCAAAATGGGTATCATGTTGGTTAAGCAACAAACAATCACCCATTTTGATGGTGTATACATGTTTATACCACCCATGGTAAAATTGGGCATGGCTTTATACTAATGTTTATACACCATCAAAATGACCCTGGCTTGGTATTACTAGGTATACACCTATTAAATGGGCCTTTATTCATGTTTATATCACCCAGCCATGGTGGTTCCTATGGCTTTGCCATGACCATGGCACCATGGCACCATGGCACCATGGCACCATGGCTTTGGGTCATCCACCGAGGCTCGGTGCGGAGGTTGCGGTCCACAGATCTCGGGCGAACGCTGCTGGCAGGCGGTCCATGAGACACAGAAGAGCCCCGCACCGCATTCGTAGTGACCTGGTTTCACCAGGGCTTCGGGAGTGCCAAAGATGGGAAGTTTTTTTCCTTTCGGATAAGAAAAACATAGAAAAGCCCATGGCTTCCACTTGGATCAGCGGGGGGTGGAACTAATGGATTGAAATATGAATCAACAGAGGGGATGGGATTGGAGCTTAATCCTCTGAGAAGTTAGCAAATTTCTTGAGGGTGAAGCTATCAAGGCTAGAAAGCCTGGAGAAAAACCACCCTCTTGGCCCTCTTGGGTGTCAACTGAACAAGTGGCCGGAAGATCGTGGTCATCTCACAAGTTCTGAGTTCCAAGTGGGTTCTACCCATTGATAACCCCCCAAAAAAAAGGTGAGGATGAAAAAAATCAGAGGCTGAAAGAGTGGACACCAACGATGTTTAAAGGTGGAAGCAGCAAAAGAAATTTCAGGCCTTCATGTGAGGTAGCAATAATGGTGCCATTGTGCCAGTCATGTTGCCCAGTCACCAGCGTCAAATGCCAAGAGGCTATTGCATGCCTTGGCCCCTCGGCAAGTCCCATCAATGGACCGGCGCGTGTTGCAGGTCGAGATCGGGTTACAGAAGCCGTCCTGGAGTCTGGTGCAGCGATGAGTAAGCTCAGCTACAAGGGGGCGACCAATATTTCCCTCGCCCCTTGTGGCTGGACTTTCCCATCTTTCCCTTTGATTTATATGATTTGTGTGAAACGAATTACGGTTCGGGATCAGGAAGGGAAACTGGCATTTTGCAGGGGATGCTTTCTGGGCGATGATCCAGAGGGATGAACGGTGTGGCCAAAATTGGCAAAATCTTACTTTGTGTAGTGGTCTGAGGTGACGGTTTTTTGGGGCCACGTTTCTCATAGATCAAAAAAACTGCCAGAAAAAGTTGACACTGAACACCCAGCGTTCGGAGATTCAAGTCACATCTTTTTTTTGCCCCTCTTGATGCCCATGACGAGAACAATAGGGATAAACCATGAAGGATGGGGATGATTATTAAGCAGTTGTATATATATATTATATAAATAATATCAAATGATATAGTGGGGAAATGGAAACCAAAGACTTCAATTGAATCACTTTCAGAGTATCATCAATGATAAATCTTGCCTGTCAGCAGGATGGAATATGCGCAGAGATCAGTCAAACATATTCAAACTGCACCTGTGTAAATAAAAGCTTGGAAACTCAACAAAAAATCCACCAGTTCTATCAACAAATCATCATTTATTTATCCCCATTTAGTGATTCTAGAGGTTATTTTTCCTATAAACCAACGTTTAAAAAAGAAGTGAAAAAAGAAAAACGAACCACTATAAACATTAACCCGTTGCCACTATTTAAAATATATATGCCATGATTTACCATCGTTTACCCATGGTTTAAACATTCAAACCATGCCCATCTCCACCCCTCTCCTTACGTGGCTTCTCGCCACAATTGCCTGGGAGTACGAAGTACGACCCACAAATGGAGCTTTCCATAGTCATGGGAGTACCCAAAAATTGATGATTTATTTCATGGAAAATCCTATCTATAAATGGATGATTTAGGGGTAGCCCATTTTAGGAAACCTGCAAATGGAGGTTTTGATGGGAACATATGAGAAATCCTCGAACCAACAGTGGATTTTCCACATTGCCATGTTTGAGGACACCGGAGGGTAAACGAAACGAGATAGGTCTCCTCACGGGCCTCCGGGCACACGGGCACACGGGCACACGAGGAATCCACGGGCACACGGGCACACGGGCACACCAGGAATCCACGGGCACACGGGCACACGGGCACACCAGGAATCCACTGGCACACGGGCACACGGGCAATCGACCGGCACCTGGGCACCCGGGCAAGATAGATAGATTAGATAGATTAGAAAGATTAGATAGATTAGATAGATTAGATAGATAAGATGGATAAGATAGATAAGATCGATAGGAAAAATAAGATAGATAAGATAGATAAGATAGATAAAATAGATAAAATAGATAAGATAAATAAGATAGATAAGATAGATAAGATAGATAAGATAGATAAGATAGATAAGATAGAACAGAAAGATAAGATAGATAAGAAATATAAGAAATATTAGATAGATAAAATAGATAAGATAAATAAGATAGATAAGATAAGATAAGATAAGATACGATAAGTTAAGATAAGATAGAGAATAAAGATAAGAAAGATAAGGAAGATAAGAAAGATAAGAAAGATAAGATAGATTAGATAGATTAGATAGATTAGATAGATAAGATAGATAAGATAGATAAGATAGATAAGATAGATAAGATAGATAAGAAATATAAGAAATATAAGATAGATAAGATAAGATAAGATAAGGTAGATAAGATAGATAAGATATGAAAAGATAAGATAATTTAAGATTAGATTAGATTAGATAGATAGGATAGGAAAGGAAAGGATACGATAGAATAGGATAGGATAGGACAGGACAGGATAGATTAGATTAGATTAGATTGGATTAGATAAGATTAGATTAGATAGATAGACAGATACATAGGCAAAAGGATAAATCCAAAAGTAGAAAGGGAGACGAGGAATCTATGGTAGACCGGGCCAAAACGACACATGTGGAAATTAACTTAAGATCAAGGCAAGACAACGACATTAAGCTGCACGCAAACAACACGGCAAGGACAGCGACATGTCATCTACTGCAAACAGCGCCGAAACGCCGCATGTCGACATTAATATTAGATCAAGGCATCACAGCACAGCGGAACAAAGTTGCATGCAAACAACAAGGCAACCACATGGTCATGCAACAAGAAGGAACGTCAAAC
>Ga0126342_10002346_pt1:0-25000 | contig 29320 bp, 29 predicted proteins | sample Cyp1metagenome_FD_92528 | JGI IMG/M metagenome (GOLD analysis project Ga0126342, IMG submission 92528) | Coral microbial communities from Lord Howe Island, Old Settlement Bay, Australia - Cyphastrea 1 metagenome | ecosystem: Host-associated > Invertebrates > Cnidaria > Coral ...
CATCTACAAGATCAAGGAGGACTACGTGATTCCTGAAAACGTCATCAAGAGTGACCTTGATCGAGCCAAACCTTTCAGAGGAAACATAGATGATTTGTTTCACCCTGAGTCAGCCTCTTCAGCGCCATCGGGTGTACAGAAAAAGCCAAGCTCTCAACAGAGAGAGGCAGGCAAACCGATTTCGAGAGGACGAAGCTTGAAAACGATTGAGGTAGGTCCTCCTGCAGCAAAGAGCACGTAGGTAAGCAGAAACCACCTTTGTTGATGACTCAAGGAGGTTCATCCAGAAAGAAGGTTGTTGTTTCTTATCCCCAGCAAGAGAAAGGTGATGAGGATGAACTGGATAAGATTGCTAGGGAGATGAACATCGAACCTGATGAACCTCAAGTCATTGAATCCAGATTTTCTGCACCTGCACGTGCGCGTGGTAAGCAAGATTCAGAGAGTCAAATCGAGAAACTAGGTAGTGAAGCTCTTGAGCCTAGGCGGGTTTCTGTTCCACTACCTGGTGGTGAAGTGCAAGCCATGACACCAGCATACAAGAAAATGCTGAAGAAACTTGAAGACAGTGTTGAACTGTACAAACTTCATGTCAAACACTATCACATGTCTCCTACTCAATTCAGACGAAGGACTTCCATGTTAGGACTTCCTGACTCTGCCTATGAAAAGTATGAAGACATGTACAACAAGTGTCGCGTGTGTAGTACTTCTATCGCACCACCGCCGAGAGACAGGGTTTCAGGCATTCGAGCTACCAACTTTGGAGATGTTATCTTTGTTGACCATGCTGAAATCCAGTTGAGGAAGAGCAAGTATGTGGTGCTACTTGTTCTTGATGGTGCATCAAACTTACTTTGGGTTACGGCACAATCCTCACTGAGCAACAAAGAGACTATTCAAGCTCTAAGGTTGTGGATTGATGAAACTCATTGTATGCCTAAAGCCATTGTAGGTGATGAAGCCTTTTTCCAAGAAGACTTTCTGACTTATTACTTATTACCGAACTCATGGTATCAAGGAATGTCCCTGTGGTTCAAGAACCCCATGGCCAAACAGAGCTGAATCAGCTGTTAGACTCTTCAAACGACAATGGCAAATCATGTCCAAGAACCTGGAAGATGATAAGTTCAGAGGAGTGATAGTTAGAGAAGCTGTGAAACGTACTGCTTGGGCCAGAAACACTCAACTCACTGTTAGTGGTTACTCACCTTTGGAAATTGCCACTGGTAGACGACCACCAGATCTTCTGGATATCCAAACTTCTGATCCTGCTCAACTTAGTGTTGATCCTTACCTGGGGACAGAACACAACAAGAGTTGCAACGGTTAGCATTGAAGGCACATCAGGAAGCAAGACAAGCTGCTGACCTCAGGCATGACATGGCTAGGAGAACGATGCCATCTGATGGACCTTACAAACCAGGTGATATGGTCTTTGTGTGGACGTCCCCTGTCAATGCTAACTCTAGTGCATCAAAGGCATGGAAGAAGGAAAGATGGGTCAGAGGTACTGTTGTCTCACAAGAAGGTGCTATGGTCAATGTTCATATTGACAGTACAGTTACGCGTGTCAATCAATCCAAGATCAGGCGTGATCATGATGAATGGCATGATGTTGCTGTTCCTGGACTTGGCAGTCCAGATCCTGTCCCACTTGCAGTTGAAGATGAAGATGACTACGAACCAGACATAGCTGAATATGCTGAGGCTTACGTCGGTGAGCAGACTCACTGGTTTTGTCAAACTGGCAAGTGTGATGTTGTTGAACCCTTTAGCAGCAACACTGGTCTTAGTTGGCACATGTCACGATTGAACATGAAGGTTGGTGAACCTATTGACCACAAGCATGGTTGGAGTTTCAACAGTAAGACCAAGCAATACCAAGTTTGGAAACAACTTGAGAAACTTGATCCCTGAGTATGTGTTGATCACAAATCCTTCACCAAATTCCTGGAAGTACTCGGTTTACAAGTTCTGCCTTGATGTGATGAAATGGCAGCTTGATCGAAGAAAAGGTTTCTTGGTGATCACTCCACCTGCTCCAGGATTTGCCCAGTTCTTGACTTGCAAGAAACATCAAAAGGATAGAATCAAATATCACATTGGTTGTACCCATGTCGACATGACCAACTACTGTCGTTGTGATCCTTCTATCAAGGACATGCGTGTGTACTACAGCTATGAAGATGATTTTGAACTTATGGAACCTCAGCATGCCTTCAGCAGAGAAGAGAAGCTTTGGACAGACCCACAGTGGAAGGTTTTACCATCACGTTTGTTCATTCATTGCACACTTCACGCAACTTGTTCCATGGAAGGACATGAGACAGAACTTTCTGCTTGAAGATCTGTTGGATCATTACGATGATGGAGCACTGTGTGGCACATCTATGTTTTTGGATCGTGGTTCTGAGTGCTCATGTTTGTTGCAAGGCTTGCATCATGTTGAGACCTCTATTCCAGTGCCATTGAAGCACATACTTCCACAGACTCAGCTACTCATCCAAGCATTGAGAAAGATTGATCAGTTACCAAGGAGTACAAAGGCTAGTGTCAGAGAACAAACTGATCCCAGAATCATTGAACTGATTCCTGGACTTCAAGATATCAGGAAAAAGACATTGCCTCAAATGTACTTTGAAGACTGCAGCGTGTTCAGAGGAACGTATGGACGTGTCAATCCTTTGTTCCAACATCCTGAGGATGCTGTCTTACTCATTTGGAAACCTGGTGGCTATGATCATGTTTACTTCATGTTTGTGTCACAGCTGCATTCATATCATGAACAGTTCCATATTCATGATTGGAGCATGATCGTCTTTTCACGTGAGAGGACTGGTGCTATCAAAAGGAGAGGTGTAGATCCACTTACTCAAGGAAGCACACCACCAAATGATGACGATCCTATACATCCAGATCAGCATGGTGATGTTCCACCAAATGATGATGATGATGATGATGATGACGATGACATGTTGAGTGGTGATGAACCTGAAGATCCTCTGGATGATGACCACCAACCTGATTGCAACACTGGACCAGATCCAGATGACACTACTGATGATGATCAAGAGTACATCTTTCCAGATGAATATGGACCACCACCTGACGATGACTTGGATATGCCAGGAATTCAAGATTCGGGGGAAACACATAACCCAAGTTCACCATCAACTCCGTTTTCTAATCCTGACGTTCCAATCGAAGAGTTTGCTGATCCTGGACAAGATGACGATCCTTCACCAGGACCTGATCCAACTTCTGAGCCAATCAGAGTTCAAAGGAAACAGAGACAAATCTCAACTGATTCTACTTATGCTTTATCAAAGGCAAAGGCCAAAGTGACTATCAAGAGGCCAAAGGTTCAATTACCAGGTCATGCCAAACCTATTTCAGTTCCTACTCAGAAACATGATGATGAAGAAGATGACGGACGTTCACATAATCCTAATGCCCCAAGTTTAAATGATCACTCAATTCCATTGCCGACTACTACTCCAACATCGTTTGTGCCAAGTGATCATGCGCAGCCAGCGCAACAGCAGTCGTCACAAGGAACACCAGAATTGGTATCATCTCAAAACGATAATGATGAAACAGAACCATATGAAACAGAGGATGCTCCTGTTTTGACTGAGGAAGAGATTCCTCAGCTTCAGGAAGAAGATGTGGACACTGAACCTTACACATCAGACCACTCTCATTCTGTCGACATTGATGGTACTGTTTTTGTCCCTTTAGGACCAAAAATCCAAGCTGCTCCTGATGTTACTGGCAACCATCAATTTGAACAGTATCTTGCCAAGAATGGAAAGAAGCAGCCAAAGGCAGAATCAGTTATCACCCAAGAAGTCTTGAGGAAGTATGCTAAGGAGATCAAACAAGCCAAGCTTGAAGAATTCAGAAGCTTTCTTGATTTTACTGCCATGACTCTTCGTGACAAAAGACGTCATAAGATTGATAACTATGTCACTGGCAGATGGGTGCTTACCATAAAAGTTGATAAGGATGGACAGTTCAAGAAGTTCAAGGCTAGATGGGTATGTAGAGGCTTTCAAGATGCTCAGAAGTATGACTTACAGACTGACAGTCCTACTGCTACTAGGTATGGTTTCCGTGTGGCATCTCAGCATGCAGCCTCGATGTACTGGAATTTACTCCATTTAGACTTAAAAACTGCCTTCCTTCAGGGGGAAACGTACGACTTAGACCGACGCGTTATCCATGTTCAGTTGCCTACTAACATTGGTTTGCCTCCTTGCTTGGTTGGTTTATGCACTCGTTCCGTCTATGGACTTACGCACAAGGAGCCAAAACAGGTTAGCTTTGCTGATTCTGAGGCGACGGAACCAGCACCTGTGTCCTACTATGGCGTAAGCTCACGAGAGAGTGAGGAAACGCGTGATGAATCCTCCGACACTGCTGAGGAAGTTCATAAGTTTCTTTTGGTTGAAGAAAGATTGTTTTCAGCTTGCTATCAACACAACCAAACACGGAAACAGAGAGAAGAGTTCAAGGAGAAAAAGGTTGAAGATTGTGCATGGACTCCTATTGTTGATGACACCAGGTTGATTTTTTTTTAAATCTGTTGAGCACAAGTCTGGTTGGTATCCTTTTGAAAGTGGTCATGCTCAAGTTGCCTGTCGTGCCAAGGCATTGAGAACTCTTGATCCATATTATGATGGAAAGAAGTTCCATCTAAGGACTTCTATTGTGAAGAGAAAAGGAGTTTGGTGGTTACTTGAAGTGACTCATGACTTGAACAAGGAACATGTTTCCACAAGTTTGGAAGAAGAAGCTGAAGTTCTTGTTTCAGTCTTCTTACCTTCAGAACGTACATACCTTGCCACGACACCACAGTTGGCACCTGGGATTGTTGAAGAACTCTTGGAACACTTCATGGACCCTGTTAATGGCAGTAATGCCAAGGGAAGAAAACCAATTGGCATGTGTTGTCTTCATGTTGATGACTTGTTCATTACTGGAACCCCAAGAGTTTCTGGAGAGGTTCAATGGATCATTGATGAGAAAACCAAGAAGAAATCTCATTACCGTTGGACAGTCCCTGTGTGTCAGTGAACCTACTGAGGTTGTCATACACAAAGGTTTGAAGGATGAAGACAAGTGTGACAAGGATCTCCACACTGCCTACAGGTCACTCCTAGGTAGTATCAACTGGTTACACCCAAGAACCCAATTTCAGTCATGTTATCAATTTTCACGTTGTGCTTCTGCTGCTGCCTCACCCACTATAGGTGATTGCAAGGCTTTGAACAAACTTTGCAGGCGAATCGTAGGTGACCCAATGGAACGTTCTGGGCACTTCAAGGTGATCCTAGGTTAGTTGCCATGCCTGATGCAGCATTCAGAAACAGCAGTGACAAATCCTCACAACGTGCTATGGTTATTTTCATGGCTGAACCCAGAAAAGAAAAGAGTAAAAACACCAAGGGTTCTGTGATTTTCATTGAATCAACCAAGGTCAAACGAACAACTTTGAGTACCACTGTTGCTGAGTTGCATGCATTGATGAACTGTTATGGAACTTGTCAAATGTTGAGAGGACTCATCAAGGACACCACTGGACTTTCAAGTGAGATTCACATGAGGACCGATGCAAACAATCTTGTGACTACGGCCAGTACTACTCATGTTCCTGAACAACAAGAGACCATTCATATGATCCAGATGCTTAGGAAGGAAGCATATTCAGGTTCCATTGCTGACTTGTCACATATCAGAACTCAATGGTGTTTAGCTGATTGTTTGACCAAAAAGTCTGCGAATCCTCAAAATATCATTGATGCTGTTCGACAAGTTGTTCTTAAAGAAGTGGATGCTCATCCTCCATTTGGATCATTACTGGAACACAAGGCTTACCTCAGGTCATGGTTGCCTACAGTTTGCAGTCATGTTGATTTCAGACATGATGTATTTCTGCTAGGTGACACCCTGAGGGATTCTTGACTATTTTTTGGAATCTGTGCCTGCGGCTCCAAAGGCAGTAGAGTCTCGAAGATCGCACTGTTTTTCACCATGTCGAGCTCTAACCGGTGGAAGCGCGCCTCAGCCGCAAAAGCACAAGCCTCATCGTCGAGTAGAAGACGAGAGGATTTTCCAGATTCACAATATGATGATGAGGAGAGACACAGATCGCCACCAGGGGGATATGCTCAGAGAAAGATTGAGGAAGTCCCTTCTGAAGACAAGAGAACACCACGCACATTAGCAACAGAAGATCATATGGCGCTCAGTGCAGGATATAGATATGAGACAGCATGGTTTCAAGCTCAGGAGAGACTGAGGAAGAAACGTGAACGCAACATGCACATCCTCATGGGACCAAACAACATGTCAGGTTTTGATCGACATCAAATGTTCATGGATGTGATTTCCTGGATCCTCTATTGGGACTCAGAACATCGAGAATTTGATGTAGCCATCAAATGGTTAGCTGAGTTTCTGAAGTATCTATGTGACTTCACTACCCAAGATGAAGAGGACCTCACTGGAAGACGTCGTGACTCCAGGTACCTTGCGTGTAGCAAGTCATTGTCACAAGAATTGAGACACAACAACATCTTTTCAGTGAACGAGGCAGTATGAACATTGCAGATTTGTTTGACCAGATGGGTTGGCAGAACCCAAAACAGTACAACATGTCTGGCGCACAGTTTGCAGTATTTTTGTTGTGCAATCCCAAGCAGAGATTTTTGGTTGACATTCACATGCAGTGGGAATGGTATTCATTTGATGTGAGATTGGGTTGTGTACAAGGACACTCAAATCAAGTTGTTGACCCTTGCTCTACACATCACCCACTGACATATGACAAAGCCATGTGCTTGGGATGGATTTTTCATGTCACTGATTCAGCAAATGTACCCTCGATTCAACAACTTGGCCTGAAGACCGATGTGAAAGGAAGTGGACGAGGTGGAAGAGACGCAGTACACTTCATGTACCACAACGACAACGGTCAGGGCTACATAAGGATGGCAGAAGGCACTACTCCACCACGCCATTACAGGCAGCCAGTGTACTTCGTGTTGGGTCCACAATTCATTGAGAGCCAACAGCTTTTCCTTACCAAGAACGGGGTAGTTCTATTTCACGGTGACATTGCAGCTGAGTTTTTGCACCTTCAAGATCAGTTACCAACATTGGCATGCAACATCCTGAGGCCTGGAAGAGGACACATGCTGCCACCTCGAGTGACTGGAAGAACTTGGCCAGCTGATGTTAGTTATGGACATGTTCGACGTGAGAAGGGTGTCGGTTTTGCACGTGGAGGCCCCATTCCTGAAACTATCAGAACAACAGCATGGCAGTTCATGGGCCAAAAGATCCCACAAAACTATGGGAAGCTTGTCTTTGGTTTTCCTTTGACATCAGAGGTTGATAGTCAGTTCATGGTTTGTTGTTTGTTGTCAGAAAGCTCTCATCAGAGAGAGGAATCTGAACGGAATGATCAACCCATGCAAAAACCATATGAACAGCCATCAAGACGTGCAGGACGCTTTCGAGAGAGAGAGAGGAACCTGCCGGCCAATGGGAACAACAACGTTCCTCATCAGGCAGTTCAGAGCCTCCAGAAGAAGAACCTCCACATGATCAGCCTGAACAAGAGGCAACACCTTCTCATGCACAAGTTGATACTACACAAGATCATCCCATGGGTGAAGAGGTAGTTGATCTTTGGGAAGCAGAAGATGCACCAGATGATGATTATGTAGTTGAACAAGCAACACGTTCTTCTATTTCTGCATCAAACCCCTGGGTCCTGTATGAGGCAGGCATCATTTGTGCTCGATATGAAGATGGCAGCATCAAGCCAAATCACTATGGAAAGAAGGTCATCACTCTCAGAGAATGGGCATATTGCTTAGTCTCCAACAAGTTGCTTTGAGAAGGCAGTCCATTGGACGTGCTGACTAGGAGAAGCTTCCATGGACAGGACATCTCCGTTATCTTTTCACCAGAAGCTGGGAGATGGCTCGGCCACGTTCATACTGCCAAACTGACATACTTCCTGGATGATTGTCGATACAATCACACAGACTGGATGAGAGGGCAAGGTGAACCACCAGGTTGGGAAGACAGATTTTCCATTGATCGAGAGCAATGGTCAGAAACTTGGCTTCTGTATGAACGTGATCTGATGATTCAAGAAGATCTTGAATGGTTTGCAGAGGCTGTGTATCAATTCTACCAAAAGCATCTTGACAGGTTGATTAGAGAGAACAACAGGATGTGGGGAGATTTCTGCAAGAAAAAGTATGATGATGATGGAAATGAGATTGGACTCGAATTGAACACTTGGGGATATGACATGACAGATCCAGATGTCGAGGTTCCCATAACAAGAAGACCATTATTCCAGATCCAGAAACCCACTTCTCGTTTTAAAAACCAAGTTGATGGTTTTGGCAATTGATCTGTACCAACATGAAGCTCCAAGGGACTTCTGTCCATATACAAACTTTGCCTACAAGAAACTCACCCAGTTCTTGGACAGCAGGAAGGAAATGACAGCTCAGTCCTACAGATTCTTCGTTGAGCATGCCTACAACCAATTCTTCCAACATGACGCATTTCATCAATCTGCACGAGCAAGGACGAAGGCAAAAGATCTAGGTGCAGGTGCATTCCATACATCTACAAAGCTTGATGGTTCTGTTTGGCTTGCAAATACTGAAAAGATGGTTCATGTGCCAAAAGATCAAGCTGATGACGTCAACATGGACGATGATGATGATGCTCAGGAAGAAGTAGAGTTCCTACCAACATTGCAAGTCATTGTCAGACCTCAGGAAGGTTCAAAGAAGGAAGAAGATGTAAGCTCTCGAGAGAGAGGAAACATCCGAACAAGCAGGACACTCTGGAGAGACAGAGATACCTGAGTTGGATGTAACAAGAGTTGGTAGACCTGAAGACAGGTATGGACACTACATTATCAGGCAGCTCAAACCAGAACATCAAGAGCTACTTCGAACCATGGCATTCAATTCTCCAAACGTTCTCACTGTAGCTGATAGAGAAGGTCGGTGACCACTACCTTTTGAAGAAATTGGCTACTTTTCAATGCTGTTTATGATGGAATATCTTGCAGATGAATCTCACAAGAATTTCATGGAATTCTTTGCACCGTCGACTCAAACAGACATCACTGATGAACAGTATCATGAATTTCGTCTTGAACTGAAGAAGGTATTGAAGGCCAACAAGAATGTAACACAAGACAATTTTGAGGATGTTGAGGAGCCAGATCTCATGGATGATGATCCAAACATTCCTCTTCAACGTCGTGAACACCAAGGCCGCGCTGATCCTGAGTTCAAGGGTACTGTTGAAAATCTGAATCGTGAGAACAAGCATATTATTTTGGAAACAGAAGATGATGCTTTGATTGAATGCACTATCAAGTGGCACAGCATGTGCAACAAAACTGTTCAGCAGAAGGTCATGGAAAGAGTTGTCAAGTCAGAGACAAAAGAAGAAGAAAAAGAAGAAGAAGAAAAAGAAGAAGAAGAAGAAAAAGTTGAAGTTGAAGTTGAAGCTGAAGTTGAAGAAGAACAAAAGACACCTCAGGAGCCTACTGTGCCACCTCCAACAACGGTGAGCATGGAGTGTCAGACAGATGAGTCATTTCTGTCAGAGCCCAAGCCTGGAAGCTCTTTGCAGCAAGAGGAACCAGTTCCACCTGAAGGCTCTGCTCAGACAGAGGTATCAGGGGAACAGCAGGCAGACATTCAAACGGATGACACAGCTCCTGAACCTCAACCTGCCAAGAGACTTTACTATGGTACAGACATCACTGGTAATGAGGATGATTCAGTTTTTCGAAAACTTGCCAGGTGTTTTTCTGATGGTTATCATGGTGAATGGGCGGGCTTTGACAACCAAGGTTATCCAGCTTCTTCTCAACATCGACAAATGTTCTGGCATGTAAAGTACAGGAAGACTATGGCACCTCATCAAGACCGCTGGCATACTGATACAGATGATCAGTTGATGGAAGAATACATTGTCATGCATAAAGATCAGCTCCCGCTAAGTGAACTAGAAGATATCAAGAATACATGTCAATATAGCTGCAGTGATCCGAGATTACATCCACGACAACAGGAAAATTCAGAGAAAGCAGCGATGTAAGCAGAAGCAAGAATTGATGAAGACTTCAGATCATTGACAATGGTATTGGAGTGTTATGTGGAAGATCACCAGGTCTTGCCTTACTGTACTGTATTGCAATGCTTAGCATACAGGTATCTGGGTGGAGGCATGTTCAACCCCACATTCTATGATGAAACACATCCTTACTGGTCATCACCTCAATTCTCACTGATGTTTTGGAATCTTGGAAACTGGCGCAGAACACGTTTTAGTCAATGTCCGCTACCAGAACGATTACACAAGTTTGCACCACACATTGATTACACCATTGACAGTGAGAATGAGAAGTTTGGAAACAAGCCACAGTTCAACAACTATTTCATCAATGTTGTCAAGAATCTTGGAGCACATCTGCTTATGAATTGCGAGGCTGGTAGCCTTTATCCTCACAAGGAATTGCTTGAAGATGCGCGATTCGCTCCTTGCTTCATTGATTACCATGACTTGATGGTAGCTGCTCGTCTCGGCAAAGATGGCTATGTTCGACAAATTGCTGGCTACAACACTGGTGAAGGTGACACACGAGTCAGATACGTATCATGGGCCATATTCGAAGTGTATTGGGGCAAAACTAAAAACCGTGACACAGAGATTGAGGAGCCCCTTTCACGAGGTCGAATGAACATGTGCCGTGTGTGTGTGTGTGTCTACCTCGTCGGACCCGTCGGACAGAAGCATGTCTCAGATTCTCCAGGGATCACAGGGGAGAGCATTGCGCGCATGGCCTTTGAGTGTGCCCGTTATCAAGTTGACGCGATCGCAGGCGACGGGAACAAGGCATGTTGCCTTGCGACTCCGAAATCTGGAGGAGTCCCCACGTACGAATGCAGCCTTTTGCAGTACTGGATCAACAAGATGATGAATGTGGCAACACAATCAAGACGAAAGAACTTTGGAAAGTGTCCACCTGTTTAGGGTCAAACACTTTATTTCCTGTAGTTATCGAGATCTTGATTTTCTTGCAACACATCTGGAAAGTATACAACTAAAACATACACCGCAGAACTCGTGAAGAAGACAAAAGATCGTGGTGATTGTTGTATGCTATCGATTGTTGAGTGGGGACATGCACGATTGGAGTATGAGGAAGATATTGGCCTTTTTGATGATCAAGATCACATGGACTTTATTGGTGAGTTTACATTCAGAGTCAATGAAACTTGCTTGTCTAGTGATCACGACATTTTCATGGTTGCACCTACAGACAGAGATGCGCACAACCCCATTCTTGTTCACTTATACATCCTGCTGACATGGTCAGTCATGAGAGACGTGCCTATATTCCTTATGAGATGAAACAGAGACGCAAGGAAAAGAGGAAGGCGACGCAAAAGTCCAACAAGAGAAGGGGTTATGGCAATGGTCCTTCAGTGGACGTGTCTGGTAGCAACTGGAATGATCCTGGCTATGGTGGATCCTCAGCTTCATCCTCGTGGACATGGAGACCAAAGAACAGGTGAGTGTATACTTCTGTAGATGAAGATAACACAGCATGATTTGCTCAGTACAGTTTTTCTATGAGCTCATTTCTTTTTCACACGAAAAAGGTGCACACTCTTTCAGACAGAGATAATACCACAACTAAGTATTCATTTACACAAGATGGCATATACTCTTTTAGTTAGAGATCATGCCTCTACTGTGTCTGAATTTCAATTTAATGTAAATATATACTCTTGTAGGTAGAGATAATATTGCATATTGTCTCCACGCACTTTCCGCCAAGCAGAGTAGTTCTGGCTGGAACGAATCAACATTTACCAGCTCCGAATTTTGTCCATCGTCCGCCTGAATGAGCGACTTTCGAGATCCGCTGTATCCGTTTATTTTGTGATTCGGCCAATTGTAGTCTTGCAATTCAAACGTTTGGAGGACGCATTTTTCACACCGGTAGAGCGTTTTGCTTGGAACGACCGTGCTTCGCGCACCACTGTCGAGAAAAATAATTAGCGAATCCGCTGCTTTCATTTCGACATGTCCTTAGGACAAGTTTGTCGCTTTCAATCCGCCTAAATCCGCTATTTTTGTACAGAAACCACTGCGTGACTTCCGCTCATTTTTGCTGATTAGCCGATTAGCCAACGTGTAGTATAGTGCAGGCCCTAACTCTTATTCTCAATAATTCTCAATTGGGTACGACAAAGCGTAGTGCTCTACTCATTGCCTTTGAATTTGTGCCTGTGTTTTTGTTTCGGCTTGAATCCAATGTGAATATAGCATGAGTATCGAGCACATTTACATACGCTGTCAAGGCTCAGGAGAGATATAGAGTAATCCTGTGGACACCGCACCGACTGGCTATTGGCCGAGTATAAAAGGTGCGAAGCTGTCTTGGGAAGACGCTCTAGCTGATCTAACCGAACCTAGACGCTGATGCCCCTCTTCGCCCCCCACCCCCACCCCCCCAAACATCAACTCGCGCATGGCCTCTCACTGGCGCTGACACCAAAAACATGGAGTGTATGATTGGACCTGATTAAGTTTCGAGGATAAAGGGACTAACAAATGCAGAGGAAATGCATGATTTCAAATTGGATAAAAGTACTCAATGATTTCATGTTTTGAAATTCAGGTTTTTCATGTTCATCAATGACTTCAATGATTTCAAATTGGATTTCAATTTGGATTTCATGTTCTTCGATTCGTGGTTGGCTAGTTGCGCCGAACATATTCACAAAGATTCAGCAAGGACGAGCGTTGATTTCTCTGCCATTCTTCATCCCGAGCGCTTCCCCAACCAGCTACGAGTATTATCCATCTATCATCATCCAGCGCAATAAGCGCATGTAACACACCAAACATGGATATTAGATTTTGGATGATTGCTGGATTCAATTAACTTCTCATTCCCAAGCGGAGACACAGGCAGGACTTTTTCTCGAACAGGGGAAATCGCCAATCAAGACTGTTCTGCTATTTTTTGTTAATCTGAAAATAGGGTATCCGAAGATGCACTGCTTGAGCAGCATTTTCTGTATTGAAATGTCCATTTTGGGGTATCATTGGGACACGCCCAAAGCTCATGTCCGTGTGAAGGCACAATGAAGATGATCGCAATGACAAAGAACAGCGCCAGCACGATGAAGGTCATAAAGATCACCTGATTTTTTTGGAAGAGATCTGGATCCGGGCCACATTAAGAGATCGCAAAAACCAAGGGGGCAGCTTTGTACTAAATACAAACCTTTCGCCATCAAAAATCCGTCAAGCAACTGAGAATTGTTCTTTGAGCTGTGTTTGGACAACCACGCCCTGGCACACGGCATCACGATCACGCAGCCATACCCAATGGATTCAAGAGATTTCAAGAGAACATTTGCAGGAAACCCTGATTGTTACCAACAAATGCCATGGGCTTTCCTTCGCAGTACCTTTCAACAATCTGTGAAACCAATGCGTGCTTTGAAGATGCCAAAGGATTCTTCCATTCGCAATGTGGGAATTTCAAAATGATGGGCCAAACCAGAGATGTCTCGGGTTTAACATAGAAATCTTGTCACATTTTTGGGTTTACAACGTGGATTGTGAATTGTGAAAGAATATGGGGAACATCTTGGAACAGCCGAGAGAGCAGCTTCGCTCTCAGCCTCACGCGGCGACCAAACTGTGTGGCGACCAAACTGTCTGAAATCGGTGAGGCTCTTTAACTTGGATAAATCCTGTATCAAATTCACGAAATTGGGCAGGGGTTCATTTAAGTGCTTCAAAAAATCAAATGACCAGGGATTGGCCAAACTTTCACGGTACCACTCTACGGTTCCTAATGCTTACAGCGGATTAGTTGCCCGTGTGGTGTCACCCCCTAGGCTTGGTTCATGTGTGGTTGACATGGGTCTGTTTGGAGTTTGGGCACCCCGAAGTCAAAAGTATAATTGCTTTGAACGTTTCGATCCGTTTCGAGGTATACACTAATTCTCTAACATACCCTTTTTAAATATGCGCCCTTGCTGCAACCTACCCGAAAATCCTTCCCTCTGGTGGTGTTTTGACGTTTTTTGATGTGGGAGAAAACGGAGCATTTTCGACCAAAAATCGACTCGACCAAGAAAAGGAGGGTTTGGAAGGTCCATTTTGGGCACTTTTTTGGCGGATGTTTGTTTTGTTTTGGTGTTTGCCAAAGGCCAAAGCAATGTAATTTAGACTGTTTTGGTGCCTCTTTTGCGTGGAACACATATTTGTTGCAACCTGCTGAAAGCTGCGTAAATAGCAATGTTTTTGCTAGGCGCTGGCCAAAAAACACTATAATGCCGTTATTCTTGCTCCCAAGGTCAAAAAACATTGTAAATAATTACCGTGGTTTTGGGTTTCCGAGGCGCAAAAAACATTGGTCTTTACAGTGTTTTTCTCCGAGAGTCAAAAAAACGTGAAAACACCCACTACACTACAACAGCAAGAACAGCAACAACAGCAACAACAGCAACAACAACAACAACAGCAGCAACAGCACCACCACAACCACCAACAACAGCACCACCACAACCACCACCACCACCAACAACAACAACAGCAACAACAACAGCAACAACAGTACCACCACAACCACCAACAACAGCACCACCACAACCACCACCGCCACCACCACCACCGCCACCACCACCACCGCCAACAACAACAACAACAACAACAACACCACCACCAACAACAGAGCAAGCGGGCGACATTCTGGGCAACAACAGCAACCCTTTGGGCATCGCCGGTGTGCGAAGCCATCGCTGCTGCTGCTCCATGCCGGCCGGACCGTGTTGTACACAGGTGTGGCTAGCAGAAGCACCAACAACCACAACGTCACCCATGTGTCCATGACGTTCAACAGAGGCACCTGTGCGTCCGACGTCAACGGAAAATAGGGGAAGCCACCCGCAAAAAGATGAAAAAAATTGATTCATCCAGGGTTGACATTGTTGAAACCATGAACTTACATACAAACCACTTGTATATTTACATATACTTATATTATGTCTTCATATCTATATTCATAATCATATGTATATTAAATATTCATACTTATGTTCGTATTCATGTTATATATTAGTTTATATACATCGACATGGTACAGCATTATTTCCTGCAAACATCTGTGTGCTATGTATCGGTGTACATGTGGAAACATGTTTTCACTCGTTCGGAATGATGGGGCGAGCTGACGTACTCGTCCTGGTGTCCTGGTCCCCTGAAGCTTTCACACACCCCCAAATGACGCTTGATCCCAAATTAAGCTTGATGCTTTACAACCCCTTGATCCCTTGGGCCTTCGGGCTTCTATGGCTTTGTCAATAGAGCACCTCCAAAGCCTCACGGTTTAAATTCTTGTTGTCCTTAAATTGTTCACGGCCCGATATTCTGGGGTTTGGACAAAAGCTAGCTGGAACCTCAATTTGGCTATCTGCGTGCCAAACCTGATGGTTAATTCAGCAAGCCAAACAAATGACCAAGAACTATCAAGAACTAGCATTGATTTCGTACACAGTTTTGGTGACCCGGTAACAAAATCCACCTAGACCCTCCCGCCTTCCAGGGCCAGGCCATGATTTGCAAGAACAAAAAGATGGCCACAACGAAGGCCGCAATAGAGGTCTGGTCGGAGGATGATGGGTCTAAGCGCAGTCACTGTCATAGCATGGCATAGCCTTTTCGAATGGTGAAAATAGAGCAAGTGGATGACTTTTCTTAAACGATACAAAGGAAATATTCTCGCGGCAGATTTGTCCAATGCTTGCTAATTTTGTTTGCTGGAGGGTAAGGGTGGAAAAAAACATGCTGAGGAGGATGATCATGAGAGGGGGCTTTAAACCCTGACATGACAACAAGGATCAACAAGGGCTGAAAAAGGTATACCAACAACATACTCAGCAATGGATTCTCATTTCCCTACATACATATCATTGTGTTCCTGGCTGGGTAAGTAGAGCACTTTGTACCGCACAAAGAACACTATACATGAAAGGGAAAACGCCCGTATTACCAGCAGCAATGCGTTCATTGAAAGGTCTTTGTCAGTTGGATCAACTGGATCAGTTGACTGTGGCAACAAACGATCTGGAACACATTGAACACATCTGAGCCACATGTATGATCAGTCTTGTAGCCCCAACCCAAACGCATGTCAGGGATTGTCAGGATGCTTTTTTTGGGGCCGACTAGTAGCTAGTTGAATAGATCAAAACCTCTAACAAACAGCCCTTCGGATGGGATCACTTGGGTCAAGTCAGCCCCATTCCCAGTCTAAGCATTCCATATGCCAAAAATCAACCAAAAACACATCCACCATGTCAAACACAGAAAATGCAATTCATTACATTGCGTTACATGGCACATGACACAAAACATGACACAGGACATTACACACACATTTGCAACCACACACACATAAAAAAAGTCATGTTTAATTAATGCATATTTCGTTTACTTTATATTAACCCAGATTTTTTTTTAAAAAAACCTAGGCTGTTGAATTACTTGTAGCGTGCCGTTGTGGTAGCATATTGTCACTATTTGGGATGGTACCCCCATCCTCAATCAACCAAAGTAAATCTTAATCCAGGGTTGACATTTTTGTTGGTTAAACATGCCTATGCCAAATGTCTATACCCTCCGATAATCCAACATGGCAATTGAACACCTCCCATTGGTAGATGATATTCGCATGAAAACTGAAAACCTGCATTTATTTGATTTCTCATTGCCACGTTTGATTACCGAAGGGTAAGTCCCACGCGTGAGCAATTAACAATACGGCTATCGCATCTCATTATTCTGGTTGGTTACTAGGTTTCCCTACTATGGGTTATCAAAATCCCCATGAAACCAAGTAGTCAGGTAGTCTAACCCCCTAAACTAACCAATCAACTATAATTCTTTTAATAGCTCATGTAATCAATCGATACAGTTGGCCATTTTCCGAGGGGGCCTGCGTTTCTGGCGAATCAGTGGCCCACACCACAGGTAGCGACAGCAAGGGCCCGCGCAGCAGCAGTGGCACCCCGAACCACCAACGATCCATGCGGAAGCGGGCGATCAGAAAGATGAAACCTGCAGCGCAGAAGGATTTCTATTTGGGCATTCTTCAGCCTATGTTTTTGCATGTTTCAGCTTCCAATATTATCCAATGATATTCTTACAATCTTTCTAATGTACTGATGAATGGCAATGCAAATGGTGAACACAATGCTTGCCCAAGCCCCATTTGGGGGGCAACATTGCCACCTGCCTGGGACCTGGAAGAACTCCAGGAAACATTCTGCAGATTCATGTGCGGCCACCAAAATTTCATAAGGAGACGTGGCCGATCGAAATCAAATCTAGAGTAGGCAGAGTAGGAACGTTTTTGTTGCGCTGTGTCAGCTGACTTTGCCGCTCCCTTCTTTAAATCAATAGAAGCAAATCGACCAAATATTGCAATTTTGTGCCAGCCATATGTGGCTTCAATGTGACAAGAAAGGACCACCTAATCTACGTGCGTTCCCAAGTTGGATAATTGTAGTTTTACCTTCCGTCCTGGGGTGCGCGTGGACCTGCTGCCTTGGACCTTGCTTGCACCAGTAGCATGCGCGGGTCGGTCCTCTCGGCCTCGGCGTGTGGTGGGAGTGCAGCTGCGTCCGCCTATGAACACTGGAAACGTTCGCACCACAATACGGGGCAACTTTGTCAGGGCCAAGGTCTGCAATTCATCCCTTTAGTCGTCGAAGCGTGTGGCGGAGGCGTGAGGGGACTGAGTGTCCGCTGCAGACTCCATGGCCTTCGAAGATCCCTAGCAGAGTTCCTCTCCTGCCATGACTGGGCTGAGCGGCTTGTGTAGGCCCTCTGTTTTTTCTCGGGTTGATTCACGGAGGCTTCGCCGCCCAACCTCCACGGGTAGGCCCTGGGGGTTGGCTTTTTGCCCGGCTTTGCCCCAGTTTTTTCCTTTATCTTGTTGTGGGAGTTGGAATGCATTTTTTTGGCCTGGACTACGAGGGTCTCCTTTTCCTGCATGGTTGCAGCACCGGTTGTACGGCGCCGCTGCTTTTGACCTTGCAAGTGCATGGCCTGTGTTCCCTGTTTTTTCCCACTGTGTCCCATAGTGTTTCCTTAATGCCTCAGTCAGAAGAGCAGCCACTTGGTCCATAATTGTAGTTGTTTATATTGGCGACGCTGATAGCGACCTGGACTAAGCATGCGTTTTTGCAATAATTCTGGGCACAACATGTTTTTCCTGACTTATTGCCGTCCCACACACAGGTAATTTTGCGCTGTGCATGTATGTGGGGCGGGGCGGAGTGGAGTGGGGTGGGGTGGGCTAATAACGTTCATTCGCTTGCGATCATCTATATGCGTCTTCCAACACGCTCTTGATGCTACGCTCTTAACTTGCTCTTGGAATTTAATTGGGGTGATGTAACGCACTTCATTTCCAGGCAGATAGGGGGCAAAGATGTGTCAAACAGATCTTGAACCAAAGAATGTGGGATTATGTCTTTGCGTTCCACCGGCGCAAAAATACCAAAAGCTGTCTTTGGAAAGCCTTAGAGTGCTTGGTTTCCAGGACACGCTAAAACGGTTTAGCAGTGATCTGCCCGTGTTGTGGTGCATCTTCATGTGAGAAGACATTTGAACGATGCCAAAATTACACGTCATCACAGGTCATTAACGACGTCTTGACCTTGTTTATGGACAATTTTACTAGTCTGATTTTGGCAAAGTTCACCAATCTTCACCCCGCGATCTGCCAGGAACTGTGCACACGAGAAATCTGGCCATTGCTCCCCCACGTTGGAATCCTGAGCCGGGCGGCCTCCCCTGCTGAGGCGCGCTTACCCTACAGGGTAATTGGTTACAGTTTGCGGACTGGAAAACCATAGGATTTCATAGGATTCATAGGTTAAATATGGTTAAATCACCTTGACATGAAGCCATTTCCCATAGCTGTGGCAAAATTATCGGAGGGTATCTGTCAATCTTTTTCCCATCCATCTTGGAGCTGGTTGGTCATATTCTGGTGCTTTGATGGCCTTGCCTCAAACTCATGCTACCCAAATTTCAAAAGATACCGTTGAATTTCAAGGTGGTAACCTGGTATATATATATTTATTTATGTGTTTATTTATTTATATTCATCCGTTCGTTAATAAAACAAACATCAAACTGCCCATAAAATCACAAGGTGTCTGGCAACATCCCACCTGGATTGCCGCGACCCCCGCGATTTATAGCTGACCCCCCTCAGAAAGACATCGCACCAGCAGCATCCAGCAACATCCTTCAGTCAGATCAATAGAAAAAAGTGATCCCACATGGTAAATGGCAACAAATGTTCAGGGGAGTAAAAAAAACCAGATCCTAGTACCAACTGCTAGCTGGTGGCAGCAGCTACATCCACTTTCCAGCCACGGCAAATGCTTGGATCGATATAGACTATAGCCTTATTATTCCAGAAAAGACTATATAATTTAATAGCGCCCCATTTTACCACGTTTTGGGAGTATAAACTAGCATAAATCAAACAACCAGCTGAACTACGTGGAAAAATGGGTCCGCTGTTTGGTACCGCTCTCTATCATTCCTCAATCCCATTACTAGTAGTGGGCATCATGCCACTTTGCAGCTAGCATTTGTGGCTGTGTTTTCACTTGACATGCGGCAACCCCATTTCTGGTGCTTACAAACCATGCAATACTTTCGATAGCCGATCTATCCGATCTTGGATACCATGCGAGAAAGAAGTTTTCATCTGGGATCCCCCATCCAGCTTTCCTTGCCAACAAAAGGTTGGCCTACTCAAGGTTTCCTGTAGCCTTTCCGTAGCATGTTCAGATCCACTTTCTGACATCGCGCGGGATTTGAGTCTGATCCCATGTGAGCATCCTGCAAATGGGTTTGGGTTTGGGTCAAAATCAAGAGCCCCAAAATCTTGATTGCAAAGGCTAAGACAATACGGGTTGGTCTGAGAATAGGGTACCTCCAATATCATCAATATCTTTTTTTCACCTCTCTCTCTCTCTCTATCTATCTATCTAGCTATCTATCTATCTATCTATCTATCTCTCTATCTATCTATCTATCGATCGATCGATCTATCTATCTATCTATCCATGCATCCATGCATCCATGCATCCATCCATCCATCCATCCATCCATCCATCCATCTCCCTGTCTCAAATCTCTCTTTCTCTCTCTCTATTTATTGAAACTGTTGCGGAAAAACACAACATGCATGGGTATACTCTATATACCGTCTATACCCCATATACTTTGGGCATACCAGGCCGCCCGTTTTTCCCCCTTTTTTAGGGTGCCGTGCCAAGTTTCTTCTTGGCTGCCCAGGCGGCTATGCTCAGGAAGCCGAAGACGAAAACGATCAAGAGGATGTATCCGGCCACCTCGGCCGTCATGATATCATTGTAATTAATCATAAAAATAAATTACATTTCAAAGAAATCTGGAGATATCATGAGATATCTGGACAATGAATAATCATCTAGAATAAATGCTGTCAATGATAAATCACAAGCCAGATGTGTTGGGCCTTTTGAAGGATGATTCCACAAACTCGTCGCCAGAACTCGAGTTTTTTTTGGCCCCTCAAGAGCGGATTATAAGTCTGATGATTAAGTGACCAAGACTTTGCGAGGGTAACCCAAACAAGTTAGAAGAGTGAATGCGCATTGCCAAACAGCCGGAAGGGCTGCTTCGGGGTTGGAAATTGAAATCGTAGAAAGCGGCCATTTGCAGCCACTTGCAGCCACTTGCGGTCTCTCACTTGGAATGTTCTGGAGCGGCCACTTGTGGCCAATTAACTGGAACGGCCACTTGTGGCCACCTGCGAGTGGCTGCGAATGGCTGCAAGTGGCGGCGAGTGGCTGCGCTCTGCCAGAAATGCCTGAAACCTGGAACAAACAATTGTTTTTGCAGGAAAGGCCCTTTTTTTCAAGTTTGGAGGTTGGACAGGTAAGATTTGATCGCGCCTCATGCCGGCCCCCGATAGTCTAAACCATGTGGCCAAAAAGGTACAGTACCACCCATGTCTTCCGTAGCGCAGGGAAGATCTTGGGGCGAATGTTAGAATTGAAGAGAGCATCTTGGAGCTTAGCATGAATGATGGTACAATCTTAGAAAGGCGAAGGGAAGATCTTTGAGAGTAGAATGAATGAATGAATGACTGACTGAATGAATGAGTGAATGAATAAATGAATGGATGGATGAATGAATGAATGAGCGAGTGAGTGAGTGAGTGAGTGAGTGAATGAGTGAACGAACGAACGAACGAACGAACGAAAGACATGAATGAAATGAACGAATGAACGAATGAATGAATGACTGAGTGAGTGACTGACTGAATGAATTAATGTAGAATGTTGGAAAATGGAAAGGAGATCTCCGAGCGTCGCTTCAATTATGTTGGAAAATTGAAGAGAAGATCCTAGAGTGTAGCATCAATTATGTTAGAAAGTTGAAGAGAAGATCTTGGAGCGTAGCGTCGGTGAGGGTAAATGTTTGAAAGTTGAAAAGAGAACACCTTAGAGCATAGCATTATTGATGCTAGAAAATTGAAGAAAGATGATGGAGAGTAGCATCAACGCTGACGAACCGAAGCCCTTCAAAAAACTGGTAACATTAGCAGTTTCATATGGAACTCAGAAGTGGCGAAATCCGATGCCCGCGCGGCTTTCGGATCTTTTCTGCGCATGCCTTTTTGCAAAACAGAGGAAATGTCGAAAAAACATAAACACATATAAAACTTATAACACATGATAAAACCATCATCTTCAAAGCCCGGAATCCGAGGGGCAGCCGAGGTACCTTCATTACTGTATGAGCTTCGCCACCACAAAGCACCCCAGGGTATTTGACCAGGCTTTCTTGGCCGTTGGGGTGATGATAGCCTTGGCGACTCAAGCAGAGAATTCTGTGCTGGGCATGCTGGGTACTGTTTCTCCTGAGAAAGAGACAGCCCAAACCCCTGGGAAGCACCAAGGGGCTACCAGAAAGTAACATGTTGAAAACAACTCCATGCGACATCATCCCGCAAAATCGCACGGATACGCCTAGGTCAACCCATCAATGAAGCTAGTCTGCCCCTGCATGCCAGTCTGCTAGTATGGTGCCATGGTTGTATTTGATGCCTTTGCGCAAGAATACCTTGGAACATGTCACAGTTTCACAGGGATCTCCCACATCAACCTGGCAACACATGAAGGGTTGTAAGGCCAGACTCGACATCCTGAGTTGCGGTTGGCGCCCGGTAGGCACCCGGTATGCGCCCGTTTCTGATGCAACTTGGGATGCAACGTTGTGTTGAGATATGCGAATTGATCAACAACATCGGTCATCTTTTCCAAAGAATCTGATTTTTGGGAGGTAACGGTTGGTAAGTAACGTGGATGCCCAAAAACTGAAGCGTCCGAAGCGTCACAGGTCGTCCAATTAGATTTTCTCACTTGCTGCTGCCCCTGAGAAAACTCTATGTTCCCCATGGGTGGCACATTAATATAAAATCAGATATGTATATATATATATATAATTTCCCAAATGATTCACAAATAGATAACCTATGATAATCTTAGCTCAAGCCAACTTCAGCATTCAATATCCTATCGTTATCCTAGTTCGCAACTCCACCGGTTTGAGCCAGTTGGAACATCCGAGCGTCATGTTGATTGCCACCTGCATGAGGGCCCCCATGGTATTGAAGGTTTGAGCCCACTTCCACTGGAATCTTTGAGGAAAACATCTGGACAAAGCCAAACAAAGAAGGAGCCAAGCGATTGCAGCTGGGAACACTAACACGGTCAGGATGTAGCCTGAGGAATTCGGAATCGCCCCTAAATCGGCAGGAACATGCAGGAATCAATTCCAGCAAAAAGAGACCTCTATGTATCTAATAGGTATTAACGTATAGCTAACGTGGAATAGCAGGGTGAACAATCCAAGAATGCATTTGGAGAATATTGGAGAATATTGTATCTAAGTATCTACTTCAGGATGGCGTGAAGATTAATGAAGACTAACCATGAACATTCGTCCGTAACTCAGAAGTTTGCGAACGTAATTTCCTTTGATAATATCCCAGCTGGATAGGATGATGGAGCTGAATTGAAGATCCCAGCTGGTTATTTCTCCATTGCTGCGCTCACCCTGCCACCCGGCGGCCACGAGCCTCTTGGACTTCCAACCCGCCAAGATCCACTGCTTTGGTAACGAGTGTGGTATCTTGGTGGGAACCTTCCGTTACCGCTATTGGCCAGGTATTGAATGAAAGGGAAACGCGCACCTGTTGCCAAAACATACCAACATGTCTTGACTCACCGCCATACCCTTTGGATCCCTTTGGTAAACTAATATAGCCATGGAAAATCAGCAGTTTCAATACCTATGAATGAGGCAATTTCCATGGCTATGACATTTTACTGGGGTGCCAAAAAACAACACCCCATTGAAGGTGGATTTCCAGGCCAAATTTGCCCCGAGAAATAAACCTTGAAAATTGGTGCAGGCCTGAGACTTCCATGACCATCACCTGACCAGCAAACAAAAGAATCAATCGTCGAAACCAAGAGGCGGAAGGAAGGACTGGCGCCTCCAGGCAAAGTGCAACTGGGAAATTATGAAACACCATGGGTGTGTCTGAAAAACTGGGGGTTAACCCCCAAGTTATGGCAATTTGATCAAGAACAATGAGGATGAACCTGTAGAGGAACTGGCGTTCCCCCTAAATCTTCCGACAGACAAGAATGAAACCAAACAATGTGGAAGTGGTAGTCTGCTTTGCACCGCTTTGCACCCCGTTGGGATTCCAAACCGCCCGAACCACTATACGTAACCAGTGGTTGAAGAGCCTGTGTCAGAAGAGAAAAAGGTTTTGCGCGGTGTCAAAAGTTGGGATGCAAGAAAGCAAACCAAAAATGCCAGCATATTTGGATATTCTGCAGGTTTAGAATGTCATTCCTGCCAGAGTTCCTGCCATCTTACTTATGTTGTTTCTTCAAAGCATCGACTTGAATGTCCAAACCATTGCTGGGCCCAGCTCAGGGATCCCAAACATGGTTGGTTGAGCGCCATAGATTTCACTTCCGGAACTTGTTATTATAACAATTGGGGTGCCGAAAATGGATGCTGCTTAATGCTACCCTCGGGTAATCTGACATGCATCTGGAAAATCACCCTTTTTTCAAAAATAAAATAAATGATCTACAAATGGGTCGTTTCCCGTAGTTATGTTAAAGAATCACTGGAAGGTATATAACATGGCTGCAAAATTACCTAAATCTATATATGGGCCCTCGGACTTTAATCTTTGATCCATTTCCAACTGGTTATGGCCACGAATGGCTAGGATGTAGCAAAAAATAATGCCCATGCTTTGTGGATGGCATGCTATGATTTGTAATCGTTAATAACCGCTAGTATCAAAGAATTCGGCGGGCCCCCTGCTTCCAGCAGCTTTCCAAAACAAAACCTATGCACATAAACCCGTCTGTTTATATGTACAAAATACTTCTTACAATACCAGGAGTGCCGCACAAGGCGGTGGCGGAAGTTTCAAAAATAGGAAACCTATAGGAGTGGTTGGTTGTTGTGATTCCCGGATGGCAGAGCGAATGCACTGATGGACCGACAGGTGGTTGGAGTTGTGTTTTTTGGAGTGGTTACAATGGTTGCAGTGGTCACCTTACCACAGCTGCTGGATGTAGTGTGGTGTAGTGCAGTTGCAGCTGTAGTCGCAGTTGTAGTTGCACTTGTAGCTGTAGTTGTAGTGTAGTGTAGTGGAGTGGTAGTGGTAATGTAGTGTAATTATATAGTGTAGTTGCAAGCGCAGTTGCCGTTGTAGCCGTGGTGTGGTGTAATTAAT
>Ga0126342_10002347_pt1 | contig 29316 bp, 26 predicted proteins | sample Cyp1metagenome_FD_92528 | JGI IMG/M metagenome (GOLD analysis project Ga0126342, IMG submission 92528) | Coral microbial communities from Lord Howe Island, Old Settlement Bay, Australia - Cyphastrea 1 metagenome | ecosystem: Host-associated > Invertebrates > Cnidaria > Coral ...
ATTACATACATTACATACATTACATACATTACATACATTACATACATTACATTACATTACATTACATTACATTACATTACATTACATTACATTACATTACATTACATTACATTACATACATACATACATACATCCATACATACATTACATTACATTACATTATATTACATTACATTACATTACAATACAATACATTACAATACATACATACATACATACATACACACATACACACATACATACATACATACATACATACATTACATTACATTACATTACATTACATTACATTACATTACATTACATTACATTACATTACATTACATACATACATACATACATCCATACATACATTACATTACATTACATTACATTACATTACATTACAATACAATACATTACAATACATACATACATACATACATACACACATACACACATACACACATACATACATACATACATACATACATACATACACACATACATACATACATTACATTACATTACATTACATTACATTACATTACAATACATTACAATACATACATACATACATACATACATACATACATATATATAGGTACATATACATATACATATACATATATATATATATATTTGTATGCATATATATTTATATACATACATATATTATTATATGTGTACATATAATATATATATATGCATATACACATACTCATACAATATATATATATATAATTTATAAACACACATATTTGACAAGGGTTCCACCAAGGCACATGTAACCCAGAATGTCCTTAACCTTCCAGAAGCCATCCAATGGATCTTCCTGCAAAGTGGTGTTGAGCCGGGCGAACACAAGACTGAAGTAAGGCATCAAACAAGGGAGGGGCAAAGACTTTCTGCACGGCACACACATCATGCTAATGAGATCCAAAACTGAAGCCACCTGGAACCCCCACCCAACATGCAAACTTTGCAAACATGAAGACACAGACAAACATGTAGACTATGGAACATGATGAAACATGTGGGTGTCAGCTTCTCTCACGGAGCCGTTTAAAAAGCCAGACCTAGTATCAAGCTACGCATCCACGCGAACAGGATGCAAACAGGAGGCAAACAGGTATTCCTGACATCAAATTTTCCCAGACCCAGACATTCCTCAGACCCCATGCGTTCTGCCAGCCTCGTCAGGTTTGTCATCTGGATTCCTCAGATGTTTCGGTTTACAAATCGCAATGAAAGTCAGCGCTTCAGCAGTGCTCTTCCTCTGATGTTCCAAGCACTAGATGCGTGAGACCAACTAGCGATAGCTTGTGATTTAATGACAACGTTTAATCTCAGTAAAATTCAGAGTTTAAAGTTCTCCAGTCTCGCATCATTTCTGGCCAAGGAAAAAAAACAAGAAAAAAGTCCAAGCCATGCGACTTGGACCACCGTGAACCATACAGCCCTTCTTCCCGTCTTTGATATGCAGGCAGGAAGTCGAAGCAACATCTTTCAAAACCGATTTTACTGTTGGAATTCAGCTTGGCAGTAAGCCCAGCTGAGGCACGAGGCCCAGACAGCGAATCTCTTCGAAAGTTGTGCTCTTGGTCGTTGTGGTCAATGTAACTCGCACCTTCACCGTTGTGAACTGCTGTCAAAGCCAAATGGCAGCTCTGTCTGACATCCTGCAACTTCTAACACCCCAAAATGTCTGGCACTTTGGCCTGGGCACACCATCTATACAGCCAGGCGCGGCTCATGAGGAGCACCATAACAAAAACATACGAAAAGTCACCGATCCGTGCCTGTCACGGCTTGCTGCAGCAGTTTTTTCTCAACGTACACACTGCTCGCCAAGATGAAGAACCTGGGCTCGGTTGTTTCCGACATATAGATATATGCACGTATATGTTCATACGTGTCTATATAATTCTATATAAAGTACATACATATATTGTGTATATTATATATATATATATATATATCTGTATGCATGTACATATACATATACACATAAATAATCATAAATATATATATAAATATATAAATAAATAAATAAATAGATACACGTCTATATAACTCAATATTTAGATATATCATGAAATATTATATATATATATAATTATATAATTATATCCGCTGACCCCTGCCGACAGCAGGGGGGAGCAATTACACGCAGCAAGTCGTACACGCAGCAAGTGCCAAAGTGCCGACGCAAAAGCAAAAAAGTTAAGCAAATTTAGAGAAAAGGAAAAGGAGAAAGCAATCAAGCGGCACGAGCAAGAAGCAAGTAAGGAAGAAACAGAAGAAGAGGAAGAAAACAATAGACAGGAAGAAGCAAGAAGCAAGAGGCAAAAGAAAGAAGGGGCGGGAGCAAGCTGCGCAAGCAAGAAGCAAGCAAGGAAAAAGCAGAAGAAGAAGAAGAAGACGATGAAGCAATTACATGCAGCAAGTCGTACACGCAGCAAGTTGGAAGCTGGCAGTGCAGGAAGGCAAGCAAATTGAAGTTTGAAGCTACGTAGTTTCTAGGCGGTTCAGAAAGCAACGTTTGGCACTATGGGCTGCCGGCCGCAGGCTCGATCCGTCCTTCGCCACATAGCTGCAACCTGGCCTCAAGATGGGCCCAACATAGCCTCAAGACGGCCCAAACTTGCCCTCCCCATGGGTGGGCCCCTGGCCGGCTGTTGGGCGTGAGCCCTTAAATATTACATTATGCATATGTCCTATGCCTGACATTGCTTCAGAGCTAGCCGCTAGGATATGATTTCTTGGCGATTCAAATGGAGATAAAGAAAATATGGTCATGTAACAGCTGTGAGTGCAAATCGATGAGTTTGGGACTTGCTGCGCTTTGAGCGTTCCTGTAAGATTCCCGCGAAGAAAGGTCACCCATCACCCAGCCCTCCCTTCTTTCACAGAAAGAACTGATGTGCCAAAGCAAGCGAATGCCTGTCCCCTTTGACAGACAGTTTTGAAATTTTACTGCACCTTGGAAAACCGCACAGAGCAAACCTACAATGTGAATGTGAATCAATGTGAATCAATGTGGCCATGACAAGGCAGGTCGTGGCAGGTCTTCCCCGCTGCCCAAGGAATCCCAAAGAACACCTGCTCCAAGATTTCTCGTAAACGTTCCGTGAACCAGGGAACGTTCCCTGCTGATGCCTCACAGTTGCACACGTCGTATAGATACAATTCCCATGGCGCGAAGGACAAACGCAACAAATCTGCATGACTTTCGGCTATCCCCACAGCACCATTGGCGAAGGTAGCATCTGGACATATCTGAATCTGGACTATGGTTTTCAGTCAGTTCCCAAGGTTGCAAGTGTTTCGGCAACGCTGCCTCGATCTGCTGGAGAATCAACAGACCTCACGGACTGAGGTGCCAAGTTTCCCACCCACTCTGCTTGGTTTGACAAGAGTCTCCCATATCAATCGACCTTCATGATTGTGGCAGAGAAGCCTTGAGAAACTGTGACGGTGATAAATCCTGTCCCTAGAAGTTTGTCAAAGGAATTAGGCGTCTCGCCTTCGTACCATGGAAGCACCCGATTCGTTGGAACCTGGAAACGGAAAAGCAAAGACAGCCTGTTGCTAAAAATAGAGGGAAAAAAAACGTATTCAACCGAAAGTCTCAGTCATCTTTGCCAATTATACAAAAACACATCAAAACTACCAACATCTGACACGCACCTCGTGCGTCTTGCCATCTTCTCTTGCAATCATCGACAGGCCACCTTTCCGATCCAAGAGCGTCGCCTGGGTGGCTCCAAGGTGAAATTGACAAAAAATGTCAGGAAACCGGATGCAACCGGGTTTACAAGACTGACATGTTTTTTGTAGAAACCATGGAAAATCATGGAAACAAAAAAGAACAAAGCATTCTTATTTTATTCTTTTGGGGGATCGATAAGTTTTGAGCCATAACCTCATAGACAATAAGCCCAATCCCTTTTCTTTCATCAGCTCAATGTACTGCATATTCTGCCAGCATCTTGCTAGTTCATCAACAACATACGTTTGCACCAAGGCACCAAGGGAAGATTGACTGGCAAACAGCTTGCAAGACAACAAAACAAGTGCGATATGTATCGCTTCCACTCAGCTTGCCACTCGTGAGATCTTTGCCAGTCGGGGCCTCTCCCGTTGGAACATTATCCCAACTGTAAGAGTATAATCTGTAAATGGTAGAAGCCATTTCAAAATTCTAAAGTGATGTTGAAAGCTCCCGAAAATGAGACACGTGGATTGAACAACATCGAGAAAGCAGATCTCAACGCGGTTCTTTCGAAGGCACGTCTGAAAGTCCGACACATGCCATCAGTATCGGCTAGCTAGTCCCTGACCCGAAGATCTTGTCAAAGAAGAAGGCGTTGCTCGCCTCGAGAAACTCAAATGGCTGATTTATATGTGTTCTCGAACCAGAAGGCTTCGCAAGTCTACTGTGGTATCTGTCAAACATTTCTCAACCTTCAACGTGACAGCTTTGCTTTGGGATGCTTTGCGGCAGTCCATAGGGACGTAGCTTGCAATCGCAAAAGGACTGGAAGCATTGCAGGGCTACATGCTGAAACCTTTGGGATCCTTTGGGATCTAATTCGCTCAGCGTCTTCAAAACCTCTGAGAGAAGGAAGACGAAAGAAGTGCCCAGTGCGTGCCTGCGTACTTGTTGGGAGCTCGCCAGGATGTTGGAACTCACCATCCACTGGATCCCAGACCCAGATGTCCTGAACCTGTCAGCGATGAACCAATCGTGTGTCACAGCTGGCCTCATTTCAGTGGCATGATGGTTGGGTCCGAAATCTCTCACGGGTGGTCTGACAGCTGAGTGGAGTATTGTCTTTGACCAACATGTTTTGAAAACATGAACAAAACTGCCGCCTTGTTCGCCATGTTTGCAGCTTCAGCTTCAGCTCAAGTCGGCATCTGACCAGTTTCAAGTTATTTCTGCTATGTCCAGTGGTTGCAACTCGCTCAGGGGCTGGAAAGTGCTGAGATTTGCAGCTCAAAAGCCCACATGATGACGGAGCTGTTGCCAACACCCCTAGTGGCGTGGGCTAAGTATGGCTGGGCTAAGTATGCGTAGATAGTGTGTAACCTGTGTAACCAGACCTGCGATATCTTGAGACTGTGGCGTGGTGCCTATATTTCTCCGCCTGTCCGAGCCATGACATCCTGACCATCTTTTGGGTGGACACCGCCTGGACACCCTTCGACAACGGAGGTATCAGCTATCAGGATCGTATCCAGGGAGGCCAACATGAAATTGTCATTCAAAAGGCATCAAGGAGTGGTGTTTGGGCAAGGAAGAGCCACTCAACTCACTCACTCCAAAAACCAAATCTGTCTACGTCACTGTGTAGCCAAAGGCATGCTGATTCCATCAATAAGTTGACAGACAGAGAAATCAATTATGCTGCAGATGTATTATTGTGTATCATGTCTATCACGTGCTGTTCATATCTTTCTATAAGGCATATCCAATGTTTCCGGCTATGGGGTCGGTCACTCCACGCCCTTGCGCCCGTTTTCACAGCCAACTTTCAAGGCCATGAGGTAATGAACAGCGATTCACAGACACCAAACGGGGCAACCACCAAACGCTCTCCCCACTACAAATGGGGCACTGAACGTACTGACTTTCGTCCTACAATTACTACAATGCTTAAAAAAACACACCAACACAAAGAAGAAGAATGGAGGGTCTGCTTCAACCAGCATCAAAGAGACCATCTGCTGACAGCATATTGTTGCCCTTTCCAATGGCTGCACACACAGGTGGCCTCACTACTATCCAAGCATTTCCCTGGGCGGTGGATTGAGCGAAATTCCAGCCAATTTCAGCCACTGGCACAGATCAGACGAAAATGAACACCCAGAAACTACGAAGACTGAATACAGACTCTACCGCCTTCAACAGGAGGGTCAAACCCCGCTAGACCTACTCTTCCATTAAGACTCTGGGAACGAACTGCATGTCTTGTTACAAAAGGCAAACTGTTCACTGTTCACATCAACAAGGAAAACCGATTTTTGGTAGGGAGCAAACATCTTATATCATAGCCATGTGTCCCCGCGGCTAGTGGCTGGACGTGGGCAACTTTGGCTCAGTCGGCACGTATCTTCTCAAGCTTGTCTCCTGCGATCTCCAAACGCTGGGTCAAGAGCGGTACCAAACTTTGGTATCGTTGATTTCCACCGTCCTTGGAAGAAAAACTGGGGAAAATGGTGAATGAGGGGTTCCTCCAGCAAGTATAGAATTTCCATGAAAATCCAAGATGCACAAAGTCTATTGCATATGCATGTTGATCTTTTATTACTTTATATTCGCTTCGTCATGTCGCCCTGGAATGTCCTAGATTTACAACTCCAGGGCTCAGGTCACCGACTGTTGAAAGCCTGCCTACAACCGCAGTACCATGCTTTTCGAACCAACGACCAATCTCAAGAATGTGAATCCATATGAATCCTTAATATGTCAAACCTCCAGTTTCAACGCGGTACCACATGAGCGGAATACAACGTGTTGCACTTTAGAAATCTGTAGATGAATTGTATGTATATGTATGCGCAATATACTGCGTAGACTGGCGTAGACACAATAATGCACGAGACCGCGCTGTACAAAACATATGCCTCTTACAAAATAAGTCAAGATGGCACCGGAGAACATATATATATATTTATAATATGATATATAATGATATATATATATATAATTATATATACACACATACACCAAACCAAATGGGATTGCATCACACTTCAGCGCATAATCTCAGAGACAACAATATAGCAAGTGACTGTGCGGAATGGAAGTCCATAGTCTTGTCTTGTCAAACAAAGTGATGGTATAACCCGCACCCTGGGTGTGCTGAAGATGTTTCTTCATGAGTTTGTTCTCGAATGTACCATGATACGATATGGCATGATCCTACAGGCATACAGGGTGGGGAAATATCAAACCTTTGAATATCGGGTTCTTGGGTGCCACCAGCAGCAAGACCACTTGATTTAAGGGGCCGGGGATCTCCTGCAAAGAGCGTCTCGTTTAGCCTTGAAATGCAGGAGATGCGCAATGTTTTTGCCAGTTTTCCCATTTTCGGTGGAAAATTATGTCACTTGTTGCTGTGTCAAGTCAGTCTGCATCCCTGAAATTCGTGCGATGCTGAGCTGCTGAGCTTCCCAGCCAGCTCTTGTTTCCATCTGCGAGGTGGTCATCAAAATCCACCACGTCAAGAAACCTGTCACTGTCAGAAATTTGGATTGAACAAACATCTCCTCGCAAGCACATCTTGGCACATCTCAATCCACTTGGCACATCTAGGCACCGTCGAGCTCAGTCATTCCCTCTCAGCGGCCTCATCTCGCCGATGAGTCTGGAGGTCTCGCTAAGTACCTGCGAAAGGCTAACCAGTTTTTCTTACTGAAAGCTGCCTGCAAGGCATCTTCAAAAATCGAGTAGTTTAGGGGGAAAACACAATGGCCATAAATTGAAGTGAATCTTCCACTCTCAGACATCTATCAGTAATAGTCCCATAAAAAAATATGGAAAAATTGTTATGATGTATCCATTATGATGTATCCATTTTAAAAAAAAAGTCACATTGCCCGTTCAAATTGTCTGGGTCCCACGTCCCAGCCAGCGGACCTCGCTGTTGAGGCTGACCAAATCACCTTAGACAGCCCCAAATTTGGAAAATTAGCCAACAAAAATGGAATGGAAACCTCCCAAATTTGATGGTGTTTCATGGTGTTTCAATGTTTTTCATGCGTGGTTTTGACTGAACATCAGGTACTCCCGAACATCCCATGGTTAATTAATGCTCAAACCTGTGTACAGCTCGAATCTAAAGAAGCTTACCTTGGAGACCCTTAGAGATACTTTCAGCAGGGTTGGTGACTTCAGCGAAGTCAATTTTTTTTCTCATCAAGTAGCTACCAACTGCCTTCCATTCGTCCTGCGCAAGTGCCATTGCTCTGGGATACATCATAGATCATCATAGATCATCATAGTGATTTAAAAGCACTCGGTTGCGTCGGTTGGGTTTCCTCCTGATCGCTCTCATACCTCACCATGGATATCACGATATATCACGGTAACATGGGAAATGATCTAAAAATATCTGAAATCTCCTGAACAACGGTTTGTTTGATGGCTTTCAAGAGTGTGACCCAGTGTGTGTCCATTGGATGTATCTGCGTGTGTGTGGTAAATGTCATGTTCACTGGCTAGCCAGCCGGTAATCAGACAAAACCAATGTTAGCAGAGCACAATGAAGGATAAATTCTTGTCGAAGTGATGCCGGTACAGCAGCCAATAGTGAACGACAGACATAGGTACAATGTATGAGAGCTCCCAGTCCAGGAAAAACAAATGTATAAACTTAAACATCATTAAACATCATCTATGTAATGCGAATGCCTGGATTCTCTATCAACTGCTAAAATGACAATCAAAGTGCGCTATCTAACGGCCTCTGTCGCAGGGAACTCCCCAGCTTTATGGTCCTTTACTCGGCCCATGCCCTTGAACGCAAAGTGCTTGTCTGGCAGCTTGCCTTGGAATCATGACGCCATCCTTGCATCATCCTCCAACTGAAGCATAAAACAATGCCACAACCGCCGGTCTGGAAAACCAATATGAAACCTCAAAAGAAAACAGCTTCCGACATTGTGGACATATTATTTACTGAGACAATACACAAGGCATCACTTCTCCTATGGATTTGAATCAATGATGTTAATGGCAAGTCATGGCAACTCATGGCAAGTGTACTTTAATCTCATGCAATCTCAACAACACTGTGAAACAAGAGGTCCCAAAAGAAGCGAAGAGTCAAAGTATTGCAGCACAAGCGGCTGGCATCAAGGCTCCACACCTTGGTTCCGCAAGCAGATTTAGTCGGCCAAAGAGGAGCTGTTTTAGAAACGTGCACGCGTGCCCTGGACTCTTCCCATGCTTCCTCCCCTATGGCAGGGACGGAGGCGGAGGCGAAATTCGCAGCAATCTTGTCTGCAATTGCCTGAAAAGATGCACATCAATTGAGTTTCAATGACTCAATGACCATCCACTCAGATCTGAACATCATCAAATCATCATCCAGTGTCCATCCAGCGTCCATCCAGTGTCCATCCACAGTCCATCCAGTGTCCATCCATTGGAATGTACTGTCCCATGCTGTCCCTCTGCTGTCACTGCCTTCACCGGGGTCATCTCTGTGCTCCCGGAGGGAGTTGCATGATAGATGCCCACAATCTCCAAGGAGGCATCGGCCTAGGTCGAGGAGATACCCCTAGGAGAAAAACTGCCTTCTTTTAGGGATTCCCATGGATTATGGTCATCCCGTCCCCAATATATCCAATATATTGGGACACTATGGGTATAGTCACGTATCAACCAACATGGCTTTTTGAACACTGCTCAGATTGCGATTGGGGTCTCGTTCTGCTCCCCTGATAATATCAGCAATAATATGGTCCGCCAAAAATGCCATCGAAAAAATCGCCGCTGGGAGGTGCGGACGGACTTGCAGTGCTCTTCTGCCAGCATGCAGGCCTCAACGGAAAGAAATGGAATGCGTCTGCCATGCTGACTGGTTCTAAGCTACGAATCAAGACCGGGAACAGCTTGAAGATGGTCGAAGCAAATGAATTCTATACTATAGTATTATAGTTTGTCCAAATTTTGTCTGGGGTGCAAGAAGATACCAAGCCGTGTTGTTATTCAGCATGACAAATACCAAGGGTCAGTTGAGGCCAGCACAATTTTCAGCATTGGGCCCTGGCAAATGGTCAATGTACAGCATTCCAATCTACTCTTGTCCAAAGAATCAAGCTAAAAAATGGCTGACTGATGTAGAGCTGAGAAACAAGTTGATCAAACAAAAACCTTTGCGCCATTCAATTCAATATCTGTTCATATCTGTTCTCTGTGTCTGTATGTTGTGTCGTGAACGTGTCACCCAGAACAATCCCCTATAATATGTGCAATTTATTAAAGCTTTGAGCATATAATGATCTACAATGTTTAGTCTTCTAATGATGTCATATTCTATGGGTATTAAATGTGCACATGTTCATTTACGCGTGTACAGGAGTCCAGGAGTCCATCTAGATGCATTTACTGACTGGCATCAAACCCTTGAGGTACCATCTTTAGTTTGTTGAATCAGCGTCATCTGACTGCTGGTGCTGTTAGTCTTAATTTGGGAAACATGTTGCGAATCATAATGATACATGCTTTGTGACTTGCTTTTCTCTGTCAGCCTCCCTGCGCACGCCTCTTGAGTGGTGGTATGGAAATGAAAAAAAAAAGAGCAAGCGTCAATCATGCCAGGAGCACCAATGCATGAGTGTGAAAGAGTGGAATGGTTTCCACTACCTGATCAACAATTCATAGAATTCGGTGCTAGGCCAGGAAAACAGCAAGCTACAGCAATTCCATGTCCTGGTCTGAACCGATCAAGGCGCATAGCTGGCTTCTCAATGGGATGACGATTTTAAAACTTCCCTTCTTGCAGTGGGAAAAATGGACATCCAATGGACCTGTACTACCTGTATATATCTGTATATATATATATATCTGTATATACTGTATTACTTGTATAGTTTCTTCACTGTTTGATCTGTTGGAAGCTTGCAACAGAAATGTCCAGTGCTCCACCTTAATCACTTTGCCATCTGCATGGCCCAAGAAAAGACCAAGCACCTTGGGTGACGGCTGCTACACAAAAACCATGCAGCTTCGAAAGTCAGGGTCGACCCATACACATCTAGTTGAAGCCCTTCGCAGATCACTCAATCCTTCACAATTTCACAATCGTTCATTCATAATGTACTACTCTATTTCAGGACAGTTGCTGCGCTACAGTCAGTCATGTTTGTGGAGGTTTGCTAGTGTCCATTGAATGCGGTTGCTTTTGCAATGACTGTCCTTGAAACAAGTGAATCAACTGTCTCCAATGTTGATGATGTTAGCTTCAAATAGCTGGAATGCCTGTATGCTGAAATTCCAGCGAAAACCTCTACCAGAAAATCCTTCTGACCAATGAACATGTCCATGTTTGCAGATCTTCGATACTGCGGCTCTGGCAGAGCTGGATGAGTGTTTGCAGACATGCAGCACCGCCTCGGCACACATTCAAGATATTGGAAAAAAAATATACAGATTGTTTAGAAAGGAGGTTGTCTCAAAGGGTACCCCGAATCTGATGAGGATCATTCTCAGCATAGATGGCCATGTGTACTGTAAATTGTCCAGCAGTTTTGGTCAAACCGAAACGAAACCTTGAAAACTGTGCTTGCCAGCTGGATTCTGTTAAAATGGCCAGCAGCCCTCGCCCAGCAGTTCAAACACAAGTTGGAGCCGAGATAATCAGAAAACATCATAGCAAACGTACTAGATGTTCCAAATTGCAATGTCTAAGCTGGCCGATAAATTTCAAATTTTGGAAACGGAACTCAGATTCAGAGATTCAGAGTTCAAACGGTGCCGTGTTCAACGCACCAGTGTCATCCAGTGTCCAGTGTCGCCCGCACCTTGGCATAAGCCTGGGGATGGAAGGAATATCCTTTGCAGTGGCCAAAGTCTGAAGGCGCATCAAAACTGACTGGATTTGAATTCCTAAGTCATAAGATGTCATAAGTTCCTGTGCCTCTGAAAGAAGACACGCTTTTTCCATGACTTCTAGCTTCCAAAAGTTTACAAGCTCTCCACACGATTGACAAGGCTCTAAATCAGGTATCAGACTGCTTCAATGTTTCAAAAAGCATCAAAAAGCCATAAGCTTCCCAGGTGGGAACATCAGTTAGCTTGATGACTGTCAGTCCTGCGGAGGGCGCCATGGTGCACCTGCAGTGCCGGAGCGCCGGCACGGAACAAAAGACGGATCGTTCGTAGCTTTGGAATCCTTGTGATTTCATAGCATTTCAGTATGTAGTTCTATCATGTTCTATCTAATCAATTTCTATTTATGAAGTTTGCCCATCACAAATGAATATGAGTTCCCAAACAGCAGTGCTTATTGGGTTTCAATCTCTGGGACTGGTGCATCACGGGTGAAAGGCGCTCAAAACCAGACTGAAACCTCCCAACAGTCGCGAAGTGCAGCCAAAGGCACCGCACAGGTCCGACCGTTTTCTGAGAAGCCAAGATGCAGCGATCCCAAGGTTGAAGACCGGAAATTTGGCAAAATATCGTTGTGATTCAAACAAGGGGTACCAATGGACACACGAATTTCTCTTTTTCGATGTGCTTAATTGTTGAACCCTCAAAACAAGTGGGGTCAACAGTTTTGAACCATACCTGTATGACAAACTGTTTCAAAAAGTCCTCGCCAGGTTTAATCGATGGTCTCCTCCACAATCTCTTCACACTGAGGTAGTTTCGATGGAAATGCCGCCAGTGTGTAGCTTCGGCTAGCATGAGTTCAGTCAGCTCCGGATTCGAGAATTGAAAACTTTAAGAAAGTGGCTGAAGTTTGACATTGAAATCGACAGTAGGAAGTTGCTTTTTTTCATTCTACAAGTGTAGTCATGATTCTGGTTCACATAGCTCTTTCTTACATCCGCAAAGAAGACCCAGCAAGAGACACTCTTTTGTTCGCTATTCCAAATACAAGTATCTATCCACGCAGGATACAAAATTCTTGAACCATGTGCCATCGCCCATCAGTCTCAGATCTATCAGCAATAAACAATGTGAGTGCAATGGCCTTTGGCTTTCCCATCCGGAATCAACGTCCAACCGTCTACACTCTTCACCAAAAGTCTGCCCAAACAATAGAAGCAGTGGTCAATGTTGTGTTGTTTTTGTTCCCACCATGCGCAACTGCAAAATCAAAGTAGTGGATTCTTTCAAAGTGCTGCATAACAAGCACACTTTACCAACAACATAGCTACAACGAACTCGTCCTGACCCAAAGAAGTGCAGCTCTACAGAGACCGAAAAAGGCCTTGGCCTGTCACAGAGACCGTCCAACACGAAAAGCGTCGATCCGCATGTTTTTCACTGCGGAGACGCGTTTAGGGCCAACCGATCTTTTTTTAAATGCTTCTGTACACATTGCCTCAGCAGGTACACACAATAAATAAAGTGAAATGAAATCAAACAAAGGTCCGTAGACCAATTCGGGCTGCCACTGTCTCAAAAGCTTATTGTTATCCTACGGCTTGCGGTACAGGTTACCATTCTTTGGGTCCCAATGGTCAAAGGGCCGCCCAGAGATTGACTCAAAAAATTGGACGGCTGAATGTCGGAAATTCAAATGACAATTTGTTGTGCAATGTTTGATCCTTTTTTCAAGTTATGTTTGGTCGGCTCACCATTTTTCAATCTCCAAATTGTTGGTTTGATGCTCAAATGACAAGGTCCTCAAGAAGACAAGAGGCCAGTGCACAGCCAGGTTTTTCTTACGGACCCTCCAAGGTTATCGTGGGGGCTGCAGTTGGAGTCCAAACTGTCTAGGGAAAAGGATGTTAGCGAGCTTCTTTAATCCCAAAAAAGACGCAAGAATAAACTCAACTTGAGAGAAATGATGAGAAATGCCATGGTTGCTTTTAACTGTTTTAACTGCTGCTCCCTGACTTTAAACTGCATCCCTCAGAAGTACGAGGACAGTATATACCGAAGGGTATCCATCACGTCCAAACGGCACCTGAAGAACGGCTTGCCATGGGGAGGTTCAAGGGAAGATAAGAACAATTATGGACACCCAAAGATGCATTGGGCTTGTTCCTGAGCTGTTCAATGACTACTGAAACCGGCTATGTCCACTTTGGATTGATTAAACAGCATCTTTGAAGTCAAGGATAGGTCCTCAGAAGTGGTCCGGCGCAAGTAGTGTAGCAGGAACAGATTTCAACTTTGCACCAGATTTCCTGTAAAAATATGTAAACAGAACGTTTCAGGATGTGTCAGGTGATTTTAGTATATTTTAGTCACGCTACGTGGCACTCTCAATACTCAAAAAGCGAAAAGGTGGGAACCATAATATTGACTCGATCTCCGGAATTGTCAACCAGGTGTGTTGACTCTCTGATTTCTGTTCAGGTTGTCGTTTTGCACTTAGTCTGCGCCGAATTTTTATTTAGCATCCACAACCCATCAAACTTCCCTATGTTTGTAATTCTGATGGAGTCTGCTAAAGGAATTCATTGGTTTTCATTGACCCTCAGCAAAATCCGCTAAAGTATACCGTGAACATCCACCAAGCAGCTATCGATGCATGATGTAGAGCCGCCTCTCACAGCAATCACAGATTGACTTTTTTTTGGCGACTTGCTGTATCGCTTGCGAAAACTTGTGCCACCATATCCATCTCATTTTCAGACCTTGTCAGCTTGGAGATGTTGCTTTCTAAATCATATCATGAATCGCTATCTGACAACATATGTTCAAACCTTTGCAGTCAGTTTGCGGATGTTGCTGTTTGTTGAATTCCTCATATTTTCTCAGAGGGTGCAGTTAGTCTATTTATTGTTTATTTACATATATATAGATACACCATGATACACCTATATATATACATATAATAGATAGGTATATAATTTATTTACTTTACAGACTCATCACCAAACGCACTCGTTTACCACACCGCCTTGTCAAGGTGTGCGACATCCTGCACCTGCAAGGAGGCGATCCTGCAGTTAGAGATAGTTTGCAAACCAAAATCCTGTGGTATATATATTATATTATGTATATAATATATAATTATATATATATATTAAATATCAAGCATATCAAACCAAAATAGTCATTTTCGGCTATCTCAACTGTATCTCAGTATCCCCATGACAAATCCAAGTCATCGACATCGCAGAAACATTCGCAGAAACTGTTGGATGTTTTTGCCGTCCTTGGCTGTGCCATCACTGATCTGCCCGACATCAGCGCCATACTTCATCAAAAGCAACGCTATGTCCAGATCTGCATTTTCGACCGCGATTTGGATCGGCTCCATGCGTGCTCCTGACTCCAAGCTGACTCCAAGTCATCCAAGTTGCGATTTCGCAACAAGGAATGGAAGCATGCTGGCTTTGTGTCAACGGTTTGGCACACCAAAATGGCCATCTTCATGGGGAACACATGGGAAAACGGAGATAAATCGATTTGGGGGTTCCAAATTCTGGCACAAAGATTTGTACGGTTTCCGATGGCACTTGGGACATGTGCGGGAGTTCGGAAAAACTGTGAGCTGGGCATAGATGTGCTGTTCTGAACCATGTATGGTTCAACGACAAGCATACATGAAGCTCAACATAGTAATTACTAAAATCTTGGGTATTGTATGGTATTGTTCAACATTGTCGTTGTTATGACTTACTAAACGCGACATATCAAAGTGACATTAGTCTGCATTGCATATCCTGTAAGTCTCTGACTGAAATTTGCAGCCAAATGACCTGACGAAGCTGCTGCTTTTGCCCGGAGAAGCAACTCCACGACCTTTGAGGTCGATTTTTTGCCGGGTTGTTTCAGATTGTTCACCTAGATCTGTTCTGACATGTACGCCGTCCAAATTGTCCAACCAAAAAATACTCTACTTAACATAGCCGTTGATTCCGTTGATGAGTAGCCAGATGTAGCCAGTAAAATGCTAATGTTCCTCAAAATCAGATGTAACGTTCCTCAGTCAATGGATTGGAAATGACGAAATGACCAAGACTTGTCAGACTTTTTTCTGACAAGGCACGCTGTAGCTGCCTCCAAATGCCGCGTAGTGCAGGGCAGTGGCACCAGAAGGCGTTGCGCAGTCAATTTTTGCAGATGCCATGAGTAGTAGGCGGCAGATCTGCAGATCACCTTCACTTTTTTAGGGCTTAGCACAGCAAAACAGCTGGGCACAGGCTGCAATCAAATTTGATTCAACTATATTCAACTCAAACGCTTGTCCACCTAGAATCGTTGCAACATTTCAAAATCATGGTATGAAGATGTATGAAGATGTATGAAGATGTATGAAGATGTATGAAGATAGGGGCCCACATGTTTGGGGGGTGATACTAGCTCGAAGAGCACCGGCAGCTACAGCCTACTTTGTTGATTCCCTTGGAGCATTCCCGCCTTTGGCTGAAGCGATCATCAAAGGTGTTCTTTTGCCGCCGACATTCGGATCTTGTCGGCATCTCAGTAAATTTGCAACCTCGGATCATGCGCTTCAAGGCATGCGAGAAAATTAATTACACTGATATACACTGATTACACTGCACCTTCCACAGCAACCGCATCCGTGAATCTGGAAAAACTAACGGATTTCTGGGACGTGAATTGTGGATTTCTGGGATTTGAAGCTCTGCTGACACTCAGAAAGTACCGTCTTCACCAGCAACAAATATCGTCCGATCCAATCCAACAACAGCAGCTTCACAAGTCCGATATCCAGCTGTTTCCGATTTGTTTCAGCATGTTTTAACATGCCAAGATGCCACATCCATCCTGGAGTTCCTGCAAGCTTCCTGGAGCAGTCTGCTCTCTGACGAGGAGGGGGGCGACACCAGCACCAGGAGCTCCAGTCGTGACCTCTCTGGGAAGAACTCCGCTGCAGGAAGCATCGCCAGGTCTTGTCGCTGGCATCCCAATTTGCTGCCTGACATCCGCAGTATCAAACCAGCGGATGAAATTGGCCGAATCATGGTGAGATGATCTGAGATGATAACGTCACCAAAAATGCATAGCTTACATGCAAACAACTAGGGTATGATTTGAAATGAGAAACCGGTTTGTGTTTCCTTTTAAAACGGTGTCTGTTTGCACCGGCAAATGTCAAGTGCTACGTTGCTCTCTTTGTCTTCAACCTTCATCCCTAGGGAAAAAATAGAAACACTGAACCAGCTGTAGCTCTTTATTGCAACAGGAGCCACTAATCGCTGAAAGGCAATCCAGCAGCTCAAACCAGTCGTCCAGCGTCTCCTGACATCGTCAACATTACTCAAATCTCTTTGAGTATGGTTCATTCGAGGGCTTGCTTAACGGGCCTTAAGCAACGGCAATGTCAGAGGATGAACTCACCCACAAAGACCATCTGAAAACCATTGAAAACCAAAGCCACCTTTTCAAGTTTCAACCCACACAGCCTCTGCCCTCAGGTTTCGGCATGTTTCCCAACATGTTTCCCAACATGTTTCCCAACATGTTTCCCAACATGTTTTAACACCATGCAGCATGCAACTTTTGTTTAGCAAATGTTGTCAACAACAAAAAAAAACACCAACCTCGTGAAGGATCCGGCCGCTCAGCAGCGTCGCTGTCAACCGCATCGCTGCGAAACGCATGTGCGCTGGGTCTTTTGTGGGCTGCGCTTGGATTCGTCTTAGATGTTACGACGTTGTTACGAGATGTTACGAGCTCATCTTACTTAGTCTTACTTCATGTTCATTCATTTTCATTCATGTTCCACATGCACTGCAAATGCTGTCCGTTTCCCTGAACAAATCTGAGTTGCCCATGTTGCTGATGATTGCTGCTGAATAATGTTTCCTGATGGCTGCTGGTGGCTGATGGCTGCTGATCTTTCCTGGTACTGGCAGTTGCTGATCTGCGTGTCATAGTGCACCCACGCCCCGCTTGATCTGCCCCAAATAGCCTCCAACTTCTGGTGACATGAATGTAACAGCATGAAGGTGGACCCCATCACTGCATGGACTTGAAACGCGTAAGTGATCATAAGTGCAAGTGCCTAGAGTTGATCAGGTGCACCGTCATTCTTTTTTCCTGCGTGCTTTGGCTGGAAGTGCTCTCCAAACATCCCGGACCTTGCTGATCACACAAAGTCTTGGGAATGTATCTAGGGAAATCGACTGCAAAAAAAATGCTGTTTCTGCTGTTTGTGCTGTTTGTTGGTTTGTTGGTTCCGCAGACTATTCCTTCTCGTTTGTTCTGTCTTTGCCAGAATGAGATGTGCAGCATAAGTGAGTGCTGTCTTGATGAGAATTGAGGCACGAGGCAAACGGTACATGCCAAAGATGAAAAAGGCTATGGGCCTATGAATAGCTCCAGCAAAATTCTTTAAACAGCAATGCATGGATCTTAGCAGGGAGAAGGCTCATCGTACTGAGATCGGCGGCATTGTCGAAGACCGTGGTGAATAAAGTCATCGCAAGTCTCACGGGACGTGAGAAGGTTGAACAGCGCCATAGTTGCATCATGAGGCTTGACAAAAAAAGAAGTCACTGCCAAGGTATTGCACAAGATTGTGATATGTTCACCGGCTGTGGAATTTCAATTCCAGCCAATCAACTTTGTGAACTATTGAAGCCATTGCTGCGGGATCGTCGACCTATTACAAGAAATAGGAGTAAACAAGGTGACTTCCCCATTTAGGCTTCAGCCGCTGTCCAGAATGTGCCAAGCAATAGCTTCCAGTCGCGACATGTTTCCGTTATGTCTGTTTCCCGTGGTATCCGGCACAATCGCAAGTTTTGGCCTTGCAAAATATCTGCTGGCAACTCTGGCAGGAGGTACCTCACTCAGTGCTTCCAACCAGAAGTAAAGTGACGAAATATGCGAAGCGGAGAAGCACTCAACAAAATTATTGGACCCAGCCGTACCAACATTCAAGTGGTGATCTTCACAATAGCTTAAACAAGACCTGAGCCGCAGACCTGACGAAAAGGTCTGCTGGCAGCCCTTGCAACGTGTAGACAGGGCACCTCGCCGAGTTTTGCAGAACTTCGCATGTCGGGATTAAGGGACAGTCCAAAAGGGGGCAAGAACCATAGCAAACCGAAGTAATTATATAATTCAACATAATTCAACTCAATACCAGCATCTTGAAATTCCTCATACACGAATGAGGTTTACAATTCAATGACACATGCAATAAGTTATGCACGGATGTGCACAGGACATATCCCTATGACATACAACTTGTACAATCACATACAAATAGGGTCTCCAAGACTATGCAGATCTGCGTGCCTGTCTTTGTCATGGTACTATACAATTCGTGATATTCTGTGAAATGATCTTTGTTGAGTAAGTCAACTGGTGATTTTATAACTAGTGATGCTACACCAGTCACATTCATCTGCAATCTTCCTGCCTAGATCCACAGGAAGAAACGGTGCCAGGGGTACAACGCTCCTGCGCCCAACGGTACAATAGATCTTGGATCTTGGCTGCCATTGTTTTTGAATTAACGATCTGGGAAAATTTTAAGATGTCAGATTACTTTCTATTGTGCCAGCGTTCTTTTTGTGCCATCAAACGCAGAGACCAATTTTCGAGTCAGGTATACTGTACGTAAGACAGAGCTACATCCAAACAGCTTCATATTGTCATGCCGAAACAGAAAGGTCTCAGCATAAATCGGATATATACTGAGTGTCTGGTATTGCGAATGATTCAGCCGGTCCTGAAGGCTCTTGCCAAAACAGAAGCAGAGACCAGAGGCAGGTCACAAATCTTGCATCGACTTGGCCTTGGTGTCCAACAAAGAAGCAGCAAGTTCGATATAGGAGGGAGGGAGGGAGAGAGAGGGAGAGAGAGAGAGAGAGATAGATTGTCTCTACTACACTTGAGTGTTGGCTATTTCGTCGTTTGCTCCTTTCCCTCCTCTCTTAGATCCCAGCAAGCCACAGCTGCGACCATGGCATTGTGGGCCTCAGTGCTATGAAAGTGCTGGTCACATGAACCAAGAATCGTACAGAATTGCGTTGGAGCTAGGGTTGCAAGCAACTCAAGTAACCAGGACCTCTGCAGGTCAGGATTTTGCTGGGTGCTCTGGAGGATACGAGCCGGCTTGGCTCCTATAGGGAAAACAGTCAGCCTTTTTTTTTTGGTACAAGTCGTGCAGAATCAGCTTGCTAAGGCTGCTGCAAACATACAAACTATTTCTCACTTGAAAGTGGCAAGCACCTGGGCTGGGGTTGTGATCGGCGACTTCTGTGCCAAAGAACGCGAGTGCTGTGTGGCAATACTTCACGCTATTACCTCTTGCCAACGAAAAACTGTGGAGGATTCCTTTAGCCAGTTGGGCTCTGAATGGACAGTCCCACGTTCTGAATTCTGTTTGCTGGCTATGCTTCGTCCATCCAAAAAGTGAACATGTGGGTATTATTTGTTTTGACTTCGCCAACTGCAGCTTCAAACTGTTGGCTTTTATTGGAGATGAATGTTCTAAATGTGCAACGGCATCATGTACTTGAGTTTCCCACAGGCTTCAGGTTTCTTTGCCTGGAAATCAACACATTGAGCAGGTGCTACAGAGCTGTCAAACTGGAACCCCTTGCACTACCAGCTGTGCATTGCCCACCTCTATTTCTAAGAGTCGCGGGAAGCCCATGCCTCAGAATCATGAATCTATGCCCGGCCTTGAATTGTTCCAAGAGGTGTGTGTGTGTGAGTGTGAGTGTGTGTGTATATTATATATATATATATGTATATTACGCACTTGTGCTATCTTCTCTACTTCTTATGTCAACAGGCATAGAGCAACAGTAGTGCTTAATGTGATTTGGAATAGGTGTCTATACAGTGCATTGCACATGCCCACAAAAACTTGAACTGAGGCAACAAGCACATGGGGAAGTGTCAAGATTGGGTACCTGAGCCTTAAGCGTGCTCGAAAAAATGACTAGATTCTGCTTGCCAGGGCCTCAATCAAAAAATGGGGTACTAATGGGCCGATAAAGGCTTGTTATTTCAAGTTAGTATGTCTCAAAATGGGCCTAACCCTGGGAAATGTGATGATAAAAACCAGTGAGTGGATTTATTTGTGGCCCCATGTTTGGACAAAGTATGAGAAGCTGTCTACTTTGGGGTGGTTCATCCCAACTTCATTGGTTATCCTAACATGTTGCTTCAAGCTGGTGATCAATCTATTTCGGGGGTCAATGATTCTGACCTCATCCTGATATCAGTTGATATCAGTTGATAGCAGGGCTTCCCCGCGCACCATTTGAGGTGCCACATCTTTGCCCTGGATCTCAGGTGCTGAGAGATGACTACGGAGAAGCTCCTGGCAGAGGGAGAGGTAACATATGACGTATGCCAGATAGTGCACTCAAACAGATATTAAGTTAAATGTTTGACATTATTTAACATGTGTATTTGTTCTATCTACTTTCAAAACCATGTAATTTTCTAAAGATATTGAAATCAAACAGTTGTGGCGATTGAAGTTTGTCCTCAACTCAACTAGGACCTGAAACTGTCACGAAATATTTCGATGATCCTCGAAGTGGGTGTGGCTCATCGCGACTTCGAAGCGGCCACCGGTCTCGACCTGATGTCACACACATGGCACTGCACATGGCACTGGGACGATTTCTTGAGTCTTTTATGTCTTTTTTATATAATTATATTCCTTTCATAAATTGGAGCTGCTGGTTTCTCTGCAAGTAGCTTTTTTTCTGACAGTGAATCTTCTATATGGCACCTAAGCTTTCTTTTCTGAAACCAATTCTCCTAAACAATTGCAGCATGGGCTTCAAAACAACAGCGGCGTGTACATTTTGACATCGCGCTTTGGCTACCGTCAGTCGAGTAACAACTCCGCACTCGGGTTTCCGAGGGGGGAATAACTTCTCACAGAGACCATTTTGAACACAACCAGTGCAAGCATAATACTTGCAACGATGGCAAAGCTTAGCAGGACAACAGGGAAAATACTTGAGGAGGTATCTGTATCAACTTTATCAACTTCATGCACAGCATCAAGCTGTAAATTGGCATTGATGTCAATGTATCTGGGAAGGGGGTGCTGAGCGAAGAAGTTGAAGATCATCCGGTTGGCATCCACATTGCTTTTGGGCCCAAGACCTGTCAAACGCACAGTCTGGTGAACTTGGCATGAATATCATGAATATCATGAATCTGGGGAACCCTTCCTTGGTACAAAGACTCACTAGCATAGAAGAACATATGAAGATATGCTAAGGATTGCTAAGGTTTAGAACCCGATGTCCCTGAACTCAGACATGTCCTCGTCTCGCAGCAATGAGAAAGAGGACAGCTTCTAAACATGTTTGATCACATTTGAATAGTTTCAACTTTCAACATACAAAGTGTTGTCGGGGCTGTTGGATAGCTAGCTCAAGCATCACATCAACATCAAACAAAGAGGCTCAAACACCAATGGAAATCATCTGCTTGGAGACCTGAGTGTGGATACAGCCTAGATCTTAAACTCTTCTCACATAGCCCACCTCCAATAGCGAAGGTAGCACCAGGCCATTGATGGCCCGCGCCAAGCATTTGCATGACCTGCACTGTTGCATTGTCCTTGCACCCGGTGTAGGAGGCCACTGAGAAAACACCCTCCTGTAAGAATTTGGGTGTTGCTGAGGATCGATAGCAGTGGTTGAACTTCGCCCAGTTCTGCAGGGCACCCGGTACAGACTCGTGCCAATATTCCGCACCCTGACCTCCAAAAGGATTGATGTTGTCTGCATCTCCGTGAAAGGCGAGGATTGGGATTGGTCGGGTCGCATGGTTTGGCTGCGGATATCGGAGACCTGAAACGGGTGCAACAGATGCAATAACTGATGACATCTCTGAAGCCAAACGCATGCAAAAGCGCGCACCATTCGAATATCCCGCGCAGTGTACTCGCCTCTTCGACAAACATGGCAGTTTTAACAAATGCTTCAGAGCCTCTTTGACAAAAAGCACATCATGGATTTGGGCCTCTTCCATCCACAGCAGAGGCTGACTGTGCCGACCCACATCAAATTGATACTCATTTTCTTCATTCCTTAGAGCCTGAAGTGCCAAAAGTCCAATGTCATTGGCTTTTGCAAATTCCCTGAGACCAGTGTAGTCCAAGAAATAGTCTACCGTGTTGGTGGTACCATGCATGGCCAACCAGAGGGGTGCCTTTTCCACACCCTCTGGCAAAAACAGCGTCATGCTCCGAAGCTGATTCCCAACTTGAATTTGCACCTTTTCAGGACCAAACGCTTGACATTTCGGGCTTCCTTTCACCACAGCACTCCCAATTTGCACCGATTTCCAGAGTGGCAGGGAAGTAGTCACAGTCGTTACCGTTGTCACCGTGGTTGTCGAAATTGTCCGAGTCAAAGTCATCGTTACTGTCGTCGTCGTCACAGAAGTGTGAGTCGTGGCGGTCGTGGTGAACTTTTTTGGAGGCAGTGTAAACACGGCTGGCTGGGTCTCTCTATCATTATCACAAAGAAAATGATAATCTTCACAGCAGCCTCCAAAGTCCTCGCACCAACTGGTGCATTGGCATGCAGCACCTGGAGTCAATAAGTGACAGCGCCCACTACACGATAACTCGCCACCACTCACATGTGACAGAGTCGTCACCAGCAGAAGTCTGTACATTCTACTACTCTGGCGTAATTTATGTGGTCAATCTGAAAACCAGTTGACCACGTCAGGAGCTATTGATTGAGCCCTGTTTGCGGACACAGGCAGGGCTTCCTTGAATAGTCCCAAGATATGGCAAGCATGTTTAATTCAAAATGCAGGAGCCGCCCAATGAATGAGAAGTTGTCCCTGTTATTCTGAACTGTCAGACTTACAATTGAAACTCTACAAATGTCTTTCTCGAGGGTCATCGTTACCTGATTCTGGCGCATCAGAACATTCAATATGTTCTCAAGACCTTCTGGAAGCTGTCGAAGGATGGTTGCATGCTCACGTCAGCTGTGCTGAGCAGCAACAGCTAGCACGACAGGAAATCGCAAAGCTTGATTTGGGCTGCAGACACAAAGATTCTTCAGGGCGAATATTTCAGGGCTCAAAGAAACTACCGACACCTGAAACAAGTTGCAACATTCAGCACACACATGCTGCAACTTTTGCATGATTCATGCATCATAATTATCCCGAAATCCTAAACTCGCAAACGACAACCGGACAAGGGGAGTCAAAACCCACAATGATCATAGTTCACTGCGTGTGGAGGCAAAACATGGTACATGACATGAGAAAAACATGGCACGTAAGCCATGTAAGGCACATAAGGCACGTAAGGCACCCACACGGATATTCTTCAAGCGCAGGGTTGGGAGCAAATCCTGGTGAATCCAGGAGATCTCTCACGGGCGAAACCTGAGTTGTTCAGCTTTCCGACATCAATTTTTACAACAAACCACAACGGCGAGAACACGTGGAGTTGAACATTTGCATACCATTTATATAGTATTTGCTATGTTTTACCGGGTCTACTCCGAGACCTGATTACAAGAAGGAATGAACATGCTGCCACAAGTTTTAGTGCAAACTTTGCAACTGGTAACCCTGTGTTTTGCAAAGTTATCATAGATTTTCCCTCATGTCCCGTCCTCCATCGTGAGCTCTTGCAAATTGCAGGTGGCAACGGAAGCCAGCAACACCTGGATGCGACACCAAGCGACCCCCAGAGGGTTCAGGCACGCCTTACTTGTCCAAGAGTTGTCTATGTACATGTGGAATCCATGCTGGCAAAGTCTTTGACAGACTGACATACTCAATGGATCTAAATGGTGTCGCAGCGGGTAACGAACATGAATTGACAGAGTCAACATTGCTACACACTACGCCTCTAGAAGGGCACACACACCTTCACTGTCCCCAAAATCTGAACAACAAAAACCAAAAGCCAAGCAGTGATTCCCTTTCAGGCTAAGGCTAAGGTAAAGTGCCTTGGAACCATTGGTTGTCAAAGTTTGCTGCCATCTCTGCCGTTGGAAGAGACAACATGAAACGACTCCATTCTTTATCAACCTAATTCTGGGACTCCAAGCAAGAACTTCTCTGAGCCCATAGGGCGGCACATCTTGAAGTCCTTGAAGAGCCCGCTGCAAGGCTGCAACGGCACAGCAGCGCCCTTTGGCTCCCTGATGAGAATCATTTGGAATGGTGGTTGATGTAGCAATCTTGACCACTTCTGGCCATTGAGTTTGTCCAAAATAGGGGATTGATTAACTAGATGGCCATTTTCATGGAGGAAATGATGGTCATCCATTGGAATTGTGGGTAACGCATTTCCAGACAAATCAATTGGGTGCTTTTAACGAACGTCTCTGTGTGCGCGGTGGAGAACCACGTGGGTCTTAGTTGACGTGACTCCCGATTAGATTGCAATGCCTGACTAGAACCTTAGACCTCTACCCACAACTAGGCGAGGCCAAGAGGCTTTGGCTATTTCTAGCAGGACTCGCATTTTCTGTCCGGGAGAATAGTAGCTCGTGTCTTCAACAACACGGATTGTGCAGCATATGCACCCCTACCCTGCTGGATGCATCTTGGCTTTCAACCTCAAAGTATCTGCAAGAGGTTGAATAAGGGAAACAATCAATCCATGAGGATGTGGATGTACAATCTGCAGTGAACTATTTCTCCAATGGACTATGTATTTAATGTATTTCAAGAGTTGAGGTAAACATCGGGGAAACCCGCATTCCACTCCAAGCTTTTTGGGATTTCACCAGAGCATCCAAAAGGATCGTCAAATGGCACGGCCTGAACGGCCAAGATTGCAAAAAGCTGGTTCCAGAGATGAAAACTCCTTTAGAGTGTCACAAGTCAGATTCAAAGCCATTGGCTTGCTGACCTCTCGACCTGGGAAAATCAGCAGACTGTGGGAGATGCCACCACTATAGGACTCAACTTGACTACAAGGAAGCGAAACCTCCGCTCTGCTTTACTCTTGTGGCATATGAAAATAGAACAAATAAATACAAATAAGATATAATTTAATTAGACACGTTGACACTATACTTTCGAACCTTCCTTTGCTCCAACTCCGCTGTTTAAAAAAAGTGTACTGCAAAGTTGACCCACTACCTCCAGCTTTACGGCTCAGTCATCAGATGCGGATGCGTGAAAGAGTTCCAAAGAGTCCTTGGTTGTGAGTCAAAGGGTCTTTGTGGCACCTCCAATGGCAAAACAGGAAACACTGAAACTCTTTCTGTTCTTGCCAACCTCTTGTGAGATTACGCCGCATCTGGTGCCTTGCTTTTCAAGTCATCCCTTTTTCCAAAATGAATCCCTATTTGAAGGCATGAAATCAGGCTCGCTTCAGTATGGTGGTAGACAATACTGTGCGCTGGCGTGGAGACTCAGCAACAGTTACAACTCGTACCTATTCGTACCTGTCGTAACTTGTGGTGTAGAAAACTCTGCGCCTGAAAGAAGACCGCACACCAGGATCAATTGTTTCACGAACCTGAGGGCAAAAACATCATCCACAAAAAGAAGCAGGGTAATGCACGAAGTCATCATAAGATTTGGCAGGCATGAGGACCTAAATTCGAGCTCGATGAAGTCCGATTGTCAAGAATGAGAATTTCCGACAAATTGGCAATTGTAAAGTTCGTGATGAGGGATCAAATCGTCTTTGCACTACACTTCAGCTGCAGTTGCTGAGCCTGACAGTTGAGCTGCAGCCTGCTCAAGAAAAGAACATTGCTGAACATTGCTGAAGTCAGAACATCCCCAACCGTATTCACTTACGCCAAGCGCCAAAACACATTAGAAACTTAGAAACTGAGAGTCTGCCCACTGATTTTGGGTGTAATCCTAAATGTATTTTCAGTAGGATACCCCATTCCACCCTATGGTAGCAACCATCATTTTCCCCATCAGTTGATTGCCCGATTAATTATGATAGCCCCCATATCCCTATCCCCCCCATTTTTGGGCAAAGCCATATTGAATTGAAAAATCTGGACCAGTGCTGAAAAACCTCTGCCGATAAATGCTCCATTCCACATCTGCATCTGGGGAACGTCTCTTGGGTGAGCTTCACATTGCCAACAAAGAAGCCCGCGTTGCTATTCCTCTACATAGGATTTGTGGACTCTTGCCGTGTCTATGGCTGCAAATCCTGTCTCATCAACAGGGAAACAAAGTGTGGATTTCAGGCACCGGTTCACCAGGCTACAAGACTACGTACTCTACTCTCACTAGATACACAGGCATTGAACACAAGGATAGCGTGCGGGGGGGAGATTCCGAGATTGCACTGGAACCATCTCATTGCCTTCCTAATCTTCCTAGGGTTTCGGAAGAAGCACCAGAAGTTGCAAATGTCCCGCTCCAAACGTTGACTTTTTGCAGCTTAAGGGTCTGGATGAAGTTCACGAGGAACGACTTGTCCTGGCTCATCGTCTCCTTGCCGTGATTGAAATCGAGTGTGGTACACAGCTTGTTACTACAACATGAAGATCGCAAATCATAAAGATTCGTAAAGTATCGGTACACAAAAGGGTTGAAGTCGCAGCAACCTTTCGTCTCGCGCTGCTTGAAGATCAACAAGCATGATCAGTGACATGGATGCAAAGTCGTTGTCCCTGCCACTTGCTCCTTACAAACTACTGGCCCTGTGTACTCCGAATGCAGTTATATAATGTGCAGAGGTCCCACTCAGCATCGCAACAGTAACTGTGACATCTCAATTCTCCTGGCTTGAGATCTTGTTGACAAAGCTTGGAATCATGTTGCACTTTTCCGTCAAAGCTGCTGCAGTTCCAAAGAGCCACATGCTCAAACCTCAGAGAGGTTTAACGCAAAGATTGCTTCGAAGTTTGCAGGATTGTAACTTGCGAGTCAGTCCAGTTGATATTGCAAACCTACATCGACAAAATACAGTACGAACGAAGCAGTGCCACAATACACAGGAGCAGAGAAACAAACGGAAGGCCACCTCTTTACCCTTAGACCTCTGACAGGTTTCATCTGGACATGGCGGATTGCAGATCCGCTGTTTTGCTTAATCTATTCCGATGTGAAATACGATATGCCACGAAATGAGGACGTTTGATCCACGTCTGAGGGTCATGAATTTTATTGTGGCAATCAGGTCTGCAAAAGCACCAAGATGCCAATTTCTTTCAACTACTGTATCTGTCCAGAACGGACCGCCGGACTTTGATTCACTGCCCCCATTGCACTTTTGATGAATATGATAGGTGTCTGGTAGCATTTTACAACCATCTCACACAAGCACTGCATAAAATTGAAATTCCTAAAGTTGTGAAAGCAACGGGCAACAATCCCACATGTCAATTGCCTTCCTTTGGGGCTGTTGCTGTCGGTATGATCCATTCCCTCCATGCTGAGCTGCTGAAGAGGAAAAACAAAGGCAACGAAGCCAATCCTTGGACGCTCTCCCCACACCACAAGGTACCCCCATGGCCCCATGACTGTGCATGTGCAATCGTCTCCAGCAAATACGCTGTATCCAAACACGCCCTTTCTTCGAAGTGCCAGGCACCTTCAGCCACAGTGGGAACGACAAGAAGTTCATCCATCCGGAAGAGATATGTAATGCCTGAACCCCATTGGCGAAGCTTTGCATAGCTTCAGGCAATTGCAATTTCTGTACTGTTTCTGATTGCAACTGAATTTGACTGAACAATACAGAAAACACGTCGTGCAACACTGCAAGTCAGGCATGAAAGTTTACGTTTCACCAGAATCCAACTATCGAACTGGTACAGTACACCAGCATCGGTGAGTTCCTGCTTTAACCAGCAGTGTTTCAACCTCAAGAAGCATAGTCAGGAGAGACTCAAGAATCTGCCAGGTGGACAACATCATTTGTGCCAAGGTGCTATTGGCCAAAAGGTAGATAAGGCCAACCGATGAGAATGTCTGAGCACGGCAAGTTTGGATGGACCACGCGCCCAATTGGAAAACTATGAGGCCAATATGGAAAACTATGAGGTTGTTCCTTTCTCTGCATTGTCTCACTACGGGTCAGTGTTCGAATTGATTCCTACTCCATGTTGATCCACTTGTAAGAGGAACAGCTAGATCAAGATCTGTTCTAAATACAACTCCACCAGCGCGTGTTTGGACCCACTCGCTTGTAAGGATCCACCACTCAGGAATTCTGGGGATAAGTGGATAAATTTTGACTCCTTCCCTTGAAAACGTTTTCACAGCGATCTGACAAGAACGTTCCAATTTCCATTGTTCACACTTGTGTTCGCGTCGCATTTGTTCACCATCTCATATAATCTTGGCGCATGTATCAACACGAAGATCTTTCCCAGCTCGCGCGCCACAGACTTCCTCAGTGTTCATGAACACTCACCGAAAGACCTATGCCACTCCACTTGATGCCTAGGAAAACCAGGAAGAACCCGACCAAACAATGCCAACAAGGCCAAAAACAATGCAAAACCACCCTGATGTTGGGGTTTTCCACGCAATGTTTGTTTTGCATAAACACCACGTTGGACCGCGCTAAGAGACACACACACAGACACACATGCGCATTTATGATAATAAACCATGTGTGAAATCAGAAATATAAGGGTGTGAAATAGTTTTAGGATTTTTTTTTTGAGCAGGTTTGGGAATTTTTTTTGGATTTCTTGGCTGGTACCATTTGCCTAGTGTTTGCAACGGTTTGGAACTTGAATTTGTCATTTTGC
>Ga0126342_10002348_pt1 | contig 29316 bp, 31 predicted proteins | sample Cyp1metagenome_FD_92528 | JGI IMG/M metagenome (GOLD analysis project Ga0126342, IMG submission 92528) | Coral microbial communities from Lord Howe Island, Old Settlement Bay, Australia - Cyphastrea 1 metagenome | ecosystem: Host-associated > Invertebrates > Cnidaria > Coral ...
GAAGTGGTTGGAGAGAAGGCTGAAGAAGAGGACTGCGACAAGACTGAGGAGACAAAGGATCCAACCGAGAACAAAAAGAAGAAACCGAAGAGTGCAAAGGAGGCTGCAGATGAAGAAGATAAGGAAGAAGTTCAGGAAGCGGAGGAGATGAAGAAGTCGAAACATGTGAAGAAGGAAGCAAAGCCAAAGTCTAGCCCCTTCAAGGTGGCATCAAGGGCTTCCAGGCGTCACATTGAGCAACTTCCATCATCAGCTTCAACAGGTGCAGGCGCACATGGCAAAAAGAAGGATAGAGTGAAAAAGAAACTCAACTTTGACAAGGCTGCTGATGATGATGATGATAGCACAGCAGGACATGCACCAAACAAGCTCAGCAAAAGCGAAGCCGAGAAGCGCTTCATGGTAACTTTGTCAGCAAATTTCACACCAAAAAAAATTAGGTGCCCCAAACTTATGTTGCCTTGAATATCATATTTGAGGTTTTAGGGAGACATATAGTAATTAAGCTAGCAGATATACGGGTTCAAAATTTAAATCAATTATTACACTATATCAAATGATATCATATATAATAACCGATCATAAAAACATATTGCTAACATCTGTCGAACCCATATGCCCGAGGCGAAGTCCTTGCTCAAGATCTCGGAAGTGGCCAACGAGGACAAGTGCCTGTGCTTGCCTCCTGAAATGGCTGCTGCGGTGGGTGAAGTCAAGGAAGGACAGGACATGTCATTCCAAAGGAAGTCCAACCCTCAAGTATTGATAGTGGATGGTAATGTTCAAAAACCAAATGTCATTGCGTAAATTGGAATTCAACCAGGTGTTGTTATGTCCTACATTTTTTTTTCACTATTAAGAGTTCTAGGTCATTCACGCTTCGAGCTCCTGATGACCTACCAAGCCCTGACCAAGAGCACGGAGAGCTGGGACGAATTGGCGTACAGTTCAGTACTTATATATCTGAACCCCATGAATGATGATCAATCCAACAATTTAATATTGATTTTCTTTAGAGAGGATGCAGTGTGTAAAATTGAACAACGTTTGGGCACATGGTGAATCCTGTCTTTAGGTTGCACACTGCGAGCTTCTTCGTGTCCCCCGTCAACCAGCCCCGTACGGAGCACATCAACAAGAAGGGTGGGCACAGCATTGCAGTGACTTGGGTTTACATCAATGATTGACTTACTCTGGAATTGTGTGGGGGTCATGAAACGTGACTGCATATGTTTTAACAATTTATTTATATATGGTATCGTCGCTAATTTTCCCCACCTAGCCCAGGTGCACTTGGCCAAAGGAGTATCTGTGGGGTGGAACAAGTTTGGTGGGCCGAAGCTAGCGTGGTGACCTCAATGTGATACTATGATCATGTGTTCAGCTGTTTTTTGGGAAAATATTTGGGTTTAGTGGTGCCCCTTAGGTGGAAGCTTAGCAAGCAACTCGCTGGTTGGGAGACCCTTGAAACGGACTCGGATGAAGAGAAGTCTGACTCCGACTGAGTGAACTGAACTCATGTGATATCCAGATGGGCCCTTTTGGCCTTTGGGGTTTAGGCTAGTGGCTTTCTGGTATTTTGAGACAACCCGTCACCCGGCCATGGATGAAAGAAAACAAATCGGCATTTGCAAGTTGGAAGTTTGAGTCAAATAACCAAGTGAACAAACATTAATTAATCAATATCAATGCTTTAATGGATGTCATATCCCCACTTAGCTAAACAATTGATATCTCTGGAATTCTTCATTTTGTTCACTTGGGTTGCAACGGTACTGTCAAGTAATGCGTTTGAAGAGGACAAACTTGAACACTTTGTGCAAATTGAGACATCTAGATCCATCTATGTTGGCTCTATATATAGGGTTTAGAGTTTGGGGAGTTGGTAGGAACCCGGAACTGCGACCATGCCGCCCCCGAAAGTTTCCCCGCTGTCCTTGAGCAGAAGATCTGCCCAACTGCTGGTGGCACTGGGTGCTCCACTGCTCCTGTTGCTGAGTTGCAACACCGCCATTGCACTTGGAGGGGTTTGGTTGTGATATTTTAAGTTCATGTCAGTTATTTTGGTATCGAATTATTTTCATCTTCTATGCTGCTAAGTTTGCACTGCGTGGACTACGTAAATGAGTGCGTCGTTGCTCGTGGTGAAAGGGCGATTGGCTTAGGGGATCTTCAACTGATGCTACAAGTGGCGATTCACAATTGAATTATGCCTAGTTGATTGCCTTCCAACCGAGGATTTGATGAACTTAGACCTCTTTGCAGGTCAGGAGGCCATAAAGTCTTCATTTGGTCAGGGTCCTATGTTATTTGGTGTAAGATTTGCAAAATAGGCCAAATCGGTTTATACTCAGTGCAATTGTCACATACAGTATACCCTGTGCTGAGTTGAAGCGGGATATGCATCGTTTGGGGCTTATCTGAAATCAGCAGTTGCTTCGTGATTGGGGTACGGAATGAATGGCATGCTCATGCATTTGTAATCGATCCTAAGGAAAGCATATGATGTAGCCACCCAGGGGCCCATGAGTGACATCAACACCGTGCATGGCCCTTATTTTGAAGGGAAACTCAATGATGATATTTAATTCTCTAATAATGGAAGACCAAACGAAACATATTTTCCACCAAATAACTTTTAAAGTGCCAATAGGTCCTAAGCTGGGCTTTTGGGGTTCCATGTTTTTTGTTGTCTTCCAAAGTTGTCGATCTAATTAGTATACCCTGAGGGTGCTACCTCGGCACTGAGGTGTGGATTTTTGCGAGCAGTCCACCTGGTACTGAGAATTCAGGAAGGGGGACTATGTACTGCAGGACCCCCGTGTGGTTCTTTCATATTTCTCAATTTAGGTACATCTGGCCGCAATCATCGCCCTTTGGGTAGCAATCGAGCCTACGTCAAATCAGCCAACCGGATCCCTGGTTAAAAGTATATGTTTTGTTTTATTTACCTTGAGCTCCAAGTTCTCAATTCACCCATTCTCCTCTCTCATCTTTTTGATCCTCGGCCGAGGATCACAACACGTCTGACTTTGTTGCTCCTATTATGTACGGTGAGATCAGTGGTGTTCCTGTTGGAACAACCATCATCGTCTGTAATGGGAAAATTCCCATATATGGACTGGTTACGCAGGGTGATTTCCCTAATATGTGGGTGGAAATTGCAGAGGTTGCCCCTTGTCATATATAATCATGCACTGAATCAAAACTCATTTGGAAGCATTGCCAGCTGGACCCTTTTCCGATTACCGTTCAAATGTGACGCTGAACTAAGTTTCATGGGAAGCTACGGACATGGCTATTTAAAGCCAACATTGACGTTTGGATCAGCGTTGGGGGCTAAATCAGATGTGGAATTCAAATGAATTCATATTAATTTTCTGGGTGGCCACAATTAATTTAATCATTCTTTTACTTAGGCCATGGGCCAACAAGTTGCGCCGACGACTTACGGCCCGTGTGCGCAAGCGGGCGAAGAAGAACTCTGTCAAGGATGCCATGGTTCGTAGGTATAAGGACCGCCAAGGTCGACCACGTGTGTTCTGCCCCTACTCTTTGTGGGAAATTTGTGCTTCAAATTGCAACTTGCTCAACAGTGTGTTTTTCCTGCTAGCTTCTCATATCTACATCAACATCCCCCCAGCCCAGGTGTGGGTCAAAGGCCTTGAAGAGGAGCCAAGTATATCCAAAAGGATATGGTAAAGCCATCGTGAAATACCACACAAAGTGGGTGGCTTCTTGATTTTCAAACAAGTTCATGGATAGATTGCGGGGAGAGCCTGAATTGCATTTTGGGTTCAGCTTCATCGTACTACTACTATGTATAATAAATTATATATATCACCCCTGTAAATAATATCAAAAATAAGCACCACTGATGCCACCTGTCCTGTAGCCCAGGCTAAGCGCTCCAACATCGACGACTTCAAGAACTCCATCTATGCCAGCTTCATTGCATCTGGCCAGGGCGACTTTGGTGTGGTGCACCCGGCTGTTCCACAGGACTGGGGAACTTGGGGCGTAGAATGTGAGGGTGTGGTAAATACAATCTAATCTCCAGTTGTCGTAGATACCAACTCCTGACAATTTTAAAATGCATATGTGTTAATTTAGTGCGGCTACCTGTGAGGTGCCCTATCGCTGGCGTCATGCAGCTTTATCCGAGATTGAAGACTTCCTGCGTAGTGAGAGGGATTCAGGACGTTTCCACCCATTGTTTGACTTGTAGATTGGAGCCAAGGACATATTTTCACATGCTGCTAGTGTGAGATTTGCCACACTACGAATTAGAGCATTTGGAAGTAATTCAACTTACATGGCTGCAATATCGCAGTCACAGGATGAGGAAACATTGCAACCAAAAATTGCCGGGGATAAAAAAATATCATCACCACCCATCAGCGTGATTTGACCGTGATTGAGCGTGATTGGAGCGTGATTGACCATTTTTAACCGTGAAAGGCCATTTTTAGCCGTGAAAGGCATATAGCCAAAAAACACTAAAAAAAACATGTTTGGAAAAAAATCAGATTCGATGGCTTTTCATGGTTAGAAAAGGACAATCCGATTGCGAGTGACTTACACCACTGGCAAATGTGTATCATTCCCTTATTGCGATTGGATCTATAGCATTTTGCGAAACCCAAGGGGCCGGGGACTGGGAAAACCCAGTCATGCCGGTCACTTTGGAAAGTGATCCCGTTGCATGGGCCTTGGAAAAGGCTGCAGCTCGGGCTGAGCGTGTTGCGCTCCTGGATTCAGTGGGCAAAGATGGTGATGAAGCTACGGAAAATGAGGATGACAGGACCAATGGGTGGTTGAAAATATCAGTGCAATATGAGGTTTATATATAAATTATTCAACCCCATGGCAATTGACTAGGTTAATTGGTTTGCGCTGCATTATTTCAACGTTTTGGGCTGGGTCTGTGGCTGGGCAGGTGGTTCAAGTCAAGTTTGGATATTATTATCCTGGTTTCTCCATACATTTAAATTTTATATGTTAATTGAGCATTAAGTAAAAAGAAATTATTTGGATAATGAAAAACAACATATAACAAACACTGATCATCACTGATCACTAATCTATAAAATTGATCTGAACTGATGATGGGTTCTTCTCCAATCCATTATACCTGTGTTGCCAAGGTCGGGGCCTGGCAGAGAACTTGAGGTGTCCTAAATCATTAAACCCCTATTTTGGGTAGGCAAAATCATACACCCCTGGGTGGACATGTCGTTTCTATATACCCCAACTTCTGGGCAATCTTCGATGGAAATTCCCTTCCACCAGTAAATAACACATGAAAGAATATGAGTTGAACATACTAAGAATGTACGTGTTTTATTCCGAAATTTGGGGAATTAACCAAATTCACTGGCGGTTAAAGGACCGCAAAGAGAAGGAAGAAAGCCAAGAACGTGCAACCAGAAGGCTGCAAAGGCTATGGGATTTCCATGTAAAGGTGGCACCGTTACAATAAGATGGTATCGTTTCAATGCAAACACCTGTTCAAAAATTGTCATGCTCCCATCATGAATGTGATCTCATAATAATCTAATAATAGGAATCCTAATATTCCACCTCGGGGCTCGATTGGCTCTCCCCTAGTATCAAGACCCAGACAGTATGATTATTACACTGCTCTCTTCACACATCTGTGGCTCCACCATGTGGAGGTGATGCGAGAAAGGACCAAAGTTTGAAGACACCCACACCGAAAGCAAAGCTGCCTAGGTCAGATAGCATGCCAACTGGCACAAAGGTAGACAAGAAGACTGAGAGCAAAAGGCTTCGAGAAGAGGGTGAGGCAATTTTGGACCGTTTGGAACCCCAGCTGAAGAGACGAGGTCACCTACAGGATGATGACAAGAGCAAGAGCCCATCAGATGCCAAAGTGGAAAAGAGTAGGCAACAGGGAAAGGCAACAGCAGTCAAAGCAAAAGCAGCCCCGAACCCCAAGAGCAGGCAGGCTGATGATGGTGATGATGCCAACAAGACAAAGCAAGCAGCAGGAAGCAGAAATGCAAAGTCACAAGCTAGCAACGGCACTGAGAAGCAATCACAGGAATCAGAACTTCAGCCAAAGGTGGCAAACAATACGCCACGTAAGCTTTCGAAGCCTAAGACAGCATGCAAGCAAGCAAAGAAGTCAGAATCATCCTCTGATGACGATGATGATGCAGCAGCACGCAAACAGCCTCCCCCAAGCACAGCAAGTGCAAAACAACAGCCCAAAAAGGATGAGCAGTCAGAACTTTCCAAGGATGTGCATGCTGCCCTGAACCGCCAGAACACCACATCTGACACTGGCAGTGCAAGCAAGAACACCGCATCTGACACTCACAGTGCAAGCAAAAGCAAGAGCAAAACTTCACAAGCACCACCAGGCAGCCCACCACCCCCAGACACTGACGATGAGAGCTCAGACGAAGAGGACGGCGAAGAACGAGAGAAAAGAATAGCCCTTGAACTTGCCAAGAAGGACGCTCGTGCCAGGTATATGAGATTCTACAGGTCTCTGAGAAGCACCTTGCCTTTAAAATGGGTTAGGGAGATATATACTTTTTTTACAAATGGCCAACTCAAGCCGAATAGGGTGTTAACATGCTCAGAAGAAATCATACGATTTGCAAGTGCTTGTCTTGGTTGTATTGGGCTACTTCAAACACAATCAGATTCCAACAGCCTTGTGCATTTGCCAGTTCAAAGTATAAAGTGCCAAGTTGGGTATGATGCTACAAGGTTATTCCATCTAACCCCTGTTTCTTTGTCCCACGCACTAGCCTAGGCAAACGGTCACCTCTCGAAGTGAGAAAAGCTGGGGTTGCGGCCTACAGACAGACAGACAAACTGCAACTCCTAATGGAGCAGTGGGTCGCCTGCAACGGCGAATGGGCTGCTTCAGAATTTGTCAAGACAGTAAAACTCAAACGGCGAAACAGGAAGGTGGGTACTCGCAAGTGGCTGACACAATCCGAAATAGCCCAAAAGTATGCGTCAGGTGCTATTGCACAGGCAATTTGCGCAGCAAAGATGGCAGACGAAGAAGTCTGCAAAGAACAAGTGAGATGTCACCCCGACATGAACGGAGTGGACCGGGATGAGCCTAGGTCAAATGGTACACCTTCATAATTTAGGAGGCCATTCTATCTATTCTTCAACCACAAAAATTGGATTTTACCTGACCTTGGGATTGGATGGGTCGTATGCATAATCTTGCGACAAATCTATTTATTTTGATTCTTAATCATAAAATCGTTTAGGATCTGGGGTTATCAATGCAAATGCAACAAATATCAGGAAATCAAAGTTTTACCTGACATTACCTACTTAGATGGGCACCCCAGTTTGCAAATATATTTTGACGGCATATTGATGACCCATTATTATTCCATAGAAGTGGTGAATACTTTACTAATTTACCGACTGGGACACACCCTTGAATGGAAACGTGTCATACAAGTGGTGTCAAGTTGGTATACTCTACAAAATGGACCCGAGGAATTATGACTGTTTTCCTGGTTTATATGAAAGTGGTCTTGTTTTGCTTGCTCAGGACACTCGACAATATCTCGTATGGGATCAAGATGCCGAAGAAGAAACTGAGGACTGTGTGGCAACTGACCTTTTTGCGGCGATTGACAAGGAGATGGAGAAGGGAACGGGGCATGGGTCAAACCAGAAGTTGAAGAAAAAGAAGTCTGGGAAAGGTGATAAGAAGAAGAAAAGCAAAGGTAAGAAAAAGAAAAGTTCATCCAGCCGCAGCAGCTCTTCCGGTGCAGAGTCCTCGTCTTCCTCTGGGTCGGATTCGTCCGCCTCCAGTTCTGACTCAGAGGCCCAGGGGTGGGGCATTTCCTAAATAAGTGTAGGCTATGTTTATCGTCTGTGAGTTTTTGATATTTCAACTGCAATTGCGATGAAGATTATATAACAATAAATACCATTCGTTTAGTCTAGCGGAAATCATCTTTGGGTGGGGGCCTAGCTCATGTCATGCCTGGCGTGAGGACAATGGGAAGAACAAAAAGAAAGGAAAAGGTGAGAGTAAGAAAAAGAACAAAGGTAAGAGCAAGGATCAGGAAGATCAAAAGAAGCCGAAGGAAGAAACCGAAAAGCAAAAAGTCAAGCGACTGGAGAAGGAAAAGAAAGATGCAGAGAGGAAGGAAAGCAAGGCAGTTACCGAGGCACACAAGAAGGAATGCAGAAAAGCGACCCAGGCTGTCTGGGAATTATCCAAAGAGAGTTTAGCCTCCCATTCATTAATGATTTTAATTTTCTGGTGCCCCTGGTGATATGTCTTATATTCGCCACACCTGGTATATGCAAACTCTCTTTGGATTAGGGGGGCCTCTGTTGTGAGTTTTGGTGCCGTTCAATATGGAGAAAAAATTAGGGAATCAAAGTATTATATACAAGTTGATTTCTTTTCTAGGGGTTATTGATGAGGTGCCCACTCCATTTTGCATCGAGGTCATCAACCAGCTGACCACAGCCATCCAAAAGGAAGCCGGCCTTGAAGATGGGAAGCTGAAAGACATGCAACAACCTTAGGATCCACGGGACGATTGGGAGAAGGTAAGATGTTCAATCAAAACCCAAAACATTTGATACCATTTGGATGATAGCATCGGTATGTAGCTTCTGGGTGTCATCAAGGAAAAACATTGAATCAACTTATTTTCTTTATATAAGATACTAAAACTGGGAATACTATTTGAATCCGAATTAATCATCCAAACCAGTTGGGCCTCCTTGGTACTAACCATTCTTTCACTCGTGGGCTTAGGGGCGACGCTGCAAAGAACGCCATCTTGGATGCAATCTCCCCACATGCAGCTAAAATGAAGTCTGCCCGGAAGAAAATCCAGAGTGTAATGGACTCAACTAAGGTCTGTCGCTTAGGTGTATTCAGATCCACTTTGATGTTAGCATGTTAAGTGGCAACTTTGGACCCAATTTAATTTACCCGCAACAATCGTCCAAAAAATGCCCAGGTGGGTCACGATTTGTGCCCCTTGGTGGCGGCCCATGAACATGGAGAACAAGTCAAGCGTGACTTCTTCACAATTATCGCTCAGTACAACCTGAAATGAGTATAGAATGGTTCACGGGATGATCAGGGAGTTGCGTGTTTCTTTTACATGCTTTAGAACCCTGATCCAACTGAGATTGGAACAGTTGCTCGCAATTGTTCGCGCAAGTTTTCCTCCTGGCACCGGGTGGAGCAAACTTTATATTGTATTAATTCATACTTTATCTTTCTTACAGCTGGTGAACACAAATGTTTCAATATATAAAATAGATCTAAAGAGCTTAGTTTTCAGACCTGTGTGTGATCATGCCAGGCGGGCTTGTGCCAATCTTTTTGGGGTCGTTTTCACACATATCAATGTGTAATTCTGAACAAAGTTTAGTCGCCTTGATCCCTTAAAACTTGGGGATGGTGGCAGTTCGATGTATGGGATGAAAAAGATGCTACTGTAGTGTCTCATGATGTCTCATGCCATCTCTCGTTTGTAGCTGAACATTCCTAGATCGAAGCATCACACACATTCTTTCCACATGATTACAGCCTATCTTATCACCAACGCAGGTGTGAATGCATCTGCTCCCAATGCTCTACGTGGCCATTGTGACGATGTAGCTGCAGGAGTCACTTGCTACAACAAGAGCCTAACCATATTGCTACAATAAGATCTCTTTCTGGCCATGAGTAATACTAGTAGTTTAGTAGTTAAAGACTGAATCAGATCCTTTGCCCCTGCCTGCCTCCCAAACCATCTTCCACATGTGACATGTCTCCTTCTGCTGTGAAGTGAGGTTTCGTCGGTCACCAAAGCGATGAAACGAATTCGTGAACAGGTACAAGAGCCTTGGCACCGCAGCAGCGGGGATTCCGATTCCAAAAGCTCCACGTTACGGGTCACATTGTGTCCAGGGATGTATGTACATGTATAGCCTATCCAGGGATATCTATGGCAATCAATTTATATTTATTGATATCAATCCTATACATTTGAATCACTACAGTAGCCAGGTCCAACCTGAAGCCCAGGAAAGTGGTCATTGCGTGCATCATGATACCAGAGAACTTGGTGTTCGGTCGGGGAAGAACGACAGCAGAGATTTTTGGAAGTTCAACGATATTCCTGTGGTGCCTTGCCAAAGAAAAGGTGGTCATGATATTTTACTTCACTGTAAATTCAGATGATCATATGCGAATATATGGTACTTGCAACTTAGTAGTGGGAAGATCCACAAAAAGAAATACCATCACAATAATATATAATTATAAAAGATATAATAATATATAACCAGATATCGATATGGTTTGGGGATAACAGGTGGCAAGCAGGTATTTATCATTTTTTCACATATTTCCAAGGTTGGCGAAACAAATAGCCACTGGGGAAGCGCTGCATCAGCTATTTGATTCTCTTTGAACATCCCAATGAGGAAATCGAGACTGTTTGTGTACCTGTTGCTGATGATAAATCGCCCAGAAAGCTCAAGATGGAGAGCTTCCCGATTCTGTATCCCCACCGAGTCTTGACCTACCTGTTCAATGAGGTGGGGATCGAAATCCCCCCTCAGGATGTTGCAGAATACTGGCAACATTCCCGTGAGATGGGTGAGCCGTGGGCCATCCACAGCCCAGCGAGCTCCCAACACATACCTCTAGGTCTGCATGGAGATGGTGCCAGGCTGTTCACACAGTACAAATTTGAAAAGCAAATTGGGGTGGCATTCAACCTTCCTCTTTTCAAACCCAGAAGTGTTCGTCATTCGAGGTTTGTCTTGTTTACAATTCCCAATGCCAAGCTGTACAAAAACAGAACGATGAACCAAGTGTTCCGGGTCCTAACTTGGAGCTTTAATGCTGCCTTTCAAGGGCTAAATCCATCAACTGGACCAATGGGTGGGGCCTTGTGCGGTGAAGCGTTGCGAAGGGCAGGCACCCCTTTGACTGCTGGATTCCATAAGTTCTGCTTGTGTGAATTGCGTGGAGATTGGGAGTGGCATGTTTGCATATGGCGGCCGACATCAAGCTGGGTCTCGAAAAATGTGTGCTTTAAATGTGGTGCTCTATCTTCTGGGACCCCTGAGATGTTGTACCACAACACTGGTGCTCCTGGTGAGGTTCGGTGCAGGTGGATTGAGGAGGAATACACCCATGACCAATTCATAGCCAGGGGGCTGAAGGATACAAACCTTTGCAACTTGACACGGATGGGCTGAAGTAATTTTCACGTGTTTGTTTGGCACAAATTACAACACCAAAAAGCGAGCATATCTATGTTGCTTAAAGAACCAGTAGTATTGTTTATTTCTGGGTGCTATTCCAGGCCCTCTCTTGGGAATCACTGGATTCCATGTTGGTTGCATCCGTTGGTGTACTATGCACTGCTTGAATCTTGGCATCCTTTTCACCTCCAATGGCGGATCACTGAGACTAGGCTTAAGTAGTTCTATGCTTGCTGAGGCCCCCAACGGAACAAATCTGTTCTCGAACATTGGCTTCGCTGATTGATCTTCAATCCACTCATTTATCTTGATAATTGCCCCAGCAAGTAATAGATCTATACTATAGGTTTTATGTTTTTGTGGGTAAAGTGGATTGGAGTTCAATCAGCCGCTGTAGCTGCCACAGCTTGTCCTGATCGCTGATTGTGTTGGGGTTGCATCTCAGGATGCTTTTGCTGGAGGAACTGCAATACTTTGGGGCTGGAACTTTTGTTCAACAATTGGATAACGCCTACAAGAGTTTTCTGGACTTCTGCCGAATGAACAAAGTGAAGCACTCGCAGCCCCCCTTTGTACCCAAGATGGAAGCTTGTCACAAGTCACAGGTCAATATCGTTATTGCGAGCTGCTAGTAGGCCAGGCTGACTTGATGGTTTGGGCGCACATTAATTAACCCAAAAATGTGAGAAACAACAAGTTCAACCCTCTGGCCATAAAATGCTTTTCCAGGTCAATGTCAACCCAAGAAAATCTGATAATCTGTTTAAAGTCTCCACTCCACATCTTGTTTTTGAAACAATCTTGAGGTCACAAGGCCGAAGACTGGCGAAGTTGGGCTTATTGCAAAGGCCTGGAATGGAAGGTGCATCTTGAGCTGGCTCAACCACTGCCTACTGGATGTTGTGAACCAACACGGTGACAATGAGAAAGTTGTCATTACGAGTGCAGCCCTGACCCTTGTTATTGATATATTAAACCTGTATGTTTTTCCCCATTGATTTCAAAATAAGTACATAGCATGATCATTTAGTAGGATAATACATATATAAACCACGTATATAAATGATCGTTGGCCTTTTGAATTAGCTCCACCCAAGCAAGTCTCCTCAAGGAGTTCACTGGCCCAATTCTTCTTGCTGATGGAGTCGCACCCACGCAAGCTGATGCATGGCTCAATATAGGTTTTGAAGTGGTTTGAGAAAACCAAATTTGGATTCCCTGTGTTGTTACTGACCGATGGGTAGACTGACCAGTTTCCCAAGGCCAGTAGATGTGGCTGAATCGATGTACCACCATGGGATGAAATTTCTTCGATGCTACAAATCCCTCTGTTGGATATGTGTCAGGCAGGATTTAAACACATGTATGCGTGCTTTCAGAACCGCTTTGGGTAGTAACAAATGTTTGGGATGATTGCCTAGCTGCCAGGGATGGCAAACCAGAATGGTTGATGAAACCCAAATACCATGCTCCTTGGTCGCTATCGGACGTTCCTGATTGCATACGGTCGTGATACCTTGAGCATCATTTGAAGTGTGTGAATCGGATGATCACATGACAATCAATACTACCACACGACAGTGTGGTAGAACCCCAAACTTTCCCAAAGATATGTCTTAGCAGCTTAGCGGTTTATTCTGCCATGTGATAATCCAAGTCAATGAGATAGTTTTGGACGCACTGTCCTGCATGTTCCGAGTTGATGGCTCATATTTGCCATGATCTTCGGAGGTTCAGCACCCTGGTTGGATCCAGAGTTCTTTTGCGCGAAGTGATCAAAATTGCTATCAGTGGTTCTGCTAAATCTGTTCTGCATTTTTTCAATACTAAGGAACTAATCCACGAATGGTACATACATTTACAGATGAGGATTGTATGCGTTGGATGAAAGGCCCCTTGCCTCAAAAAAATCATTGATCATCATCTCCAAAGACCTGTACCTTATCATTATCATCATATCAATCACTGATTCTGATTGTTGACAACCAAGGAGTTGCTCAAAGAGCTCATCCCAATAGAAGAGAACGCTGGATTCTCAAATGTACCAAGTTGAGGCAAGGAACTTGCCTGGCCAATAATTGGTTTATTTACTTATTGGATATTGCCTCATCCTATTTGTCTACCATCAAAGGGTTATGATCATATTTGCAGGTTGCGATCTATGAAGCACCGTGTTGCGCAGCTACTTATCTGAATAATTCTGAGTTATAATCTTTTTGTGCACCTGTGACCATGATATTAGTATAATCAACCCTGCTGAGGTTAAACAAGACCTCAAGACGGTAGCGAGCGGAGGAAAAAAGGAAGGTGTACCAATCACATGGGCTGAAATGGTCTTTGCCAAAGACCATTAGACATGTGGGGGAAATGGTCTTTACAACAAACGCCATTTTGAAAATAGCTCTTGGACTTTAGGGGTATATATATATATGGCTTCAAAGAGGGAGCACCAAGGAAAAACATGGAAAAACAACGTAAGGATCTTAAGGGTTATTGTTTGTTGGAGACTTCGACATCTAGAGCCATTCAAGTGGACATCCAGTTTCAATGGACATCTCCCCATCTAAACTGAACCCATCTGGCAACATGGGGTACACCTCAAAATGACCATATATTCATGGACACAATCATCATTAACCATCAAGTTTTGAGTTTTCCCCTACCCTCCGGTAAACCTTAGCTATGGAAACCAGCCCATAGCTATAGATCATTTACCTACCATATATGGTTCATATATTTTTCATGGTGATTTTCCAGAGTTTAGACGTGACTTTATGTGACTTTACTCTACTCATCTTTTTTCAGAGAAACCCCAAGAATTTCTGATTTTCTCAGGGGCCAAATCAGGGGCTAAATCAGGGGCTAAGGCACCACATCGAAATCAAAGAGGCTTCCCTTGGCCGGCGCCTTCGATGCCTTCGGTTCGTTCGCCTTGGCCTCCTTGGCCTCGGTGGCCTAAGGCGGACGCGATTCTCGGCATTGATGTCATGGGGCATGTGATGTGTATATTACCATCATTTACCATAAATATGTGTACATATATGTTATGAATATAATACACGTTATGAATATGATTGAATGTACATATATAATACACGTTATGAATATGATTGAATGTACATATATAATACACGTTATGAATATGATTGAATGTTTATTAAACGTATATTTTGAGGTAATGTATACCCTGATTCAATGATATGAGATGATTGGAGGCCTTTTCCCTGTCTGTCAATCTGTGAGAGAGAAGCAAGTTACAGTCATTACAATTAGATGATTACTTTGCGGGACAACAACAGCTTGCCTTCTGTCTGGTTTCGTTTGGTCCTGGTCCTCCAAGCACTCTTTCGAGATCCGGACTGTTTGTTTCTTCTTCTGCAACAAACCAGTCAGGGGATCTGCCATGGCTGTTTTGCCAGCTCAAGCTGTTTTCAACAGTTGAATATAGTTGAATCCTGCAGGGTACTTTGAAAACGCTTCAACTTTGAAAACAAACGCCAAGCGGAATCAAATATGTTGACATCAACAAGCCATCATCTACAACTGCTACAAGAATCCTACAGTTTTTATTTTCAAGAGAGGAGCAGCTGCTGTTCGAGGATTTGAGCTCCATGCAAAGCGACAGTTGAACATGTTGGATGTCTTTAAGTCTTCCGTCCAACGATTTCAGCGATTTCAGAGCAGCTGCGGCAGAAATCATGTTCCAGACCTCTGTCCATAAAGGTCCTCTGAATCCGGTCATGACTTCTCACAAGATCGGCTAGCCAATCATCCAATCAGCAAGAAAACAGGGTCCGCAGCAGGTCGTTTTTGTCGTCTATCGATGATCTCAGCGCAGCTCCCTCTTTAAATAACCGATGAGCTCGCTGGGCATATACCTCAAATTTCATGTTCACATTGGAGGTTCTTAAAAGGGAATCCCAAAACCAAGAGTTGTTCTATTAAAAATGGCCTGTAAAAACATGCAAAAACATGTAAACACGGCCAAGAAGCATTAAACACAACTATGATCTTGGGGTTTTAAGAAGCATCCTCACTGCGCAGTGAATGAAGAAACAGTTTCAAAAGAAACTAGATTAGATCCTCCTATGGCTAACGCATTGGCCAAAGGAAGCGAGGGAAGGCAATGATGACCCAAAAGAGGGCAAAGCAACTCAAACGGCCATTGGTATCTCGAACCATCTGACCATCTTTGGTGACAGAATGCGCCTGGTCTACAAATACAGTACCAAATGGTTGGTATTTGTCAAAATCGGGTACTCAAAAATCTGAATTCTGCCACGAAAACTGAGAAAACACAGCAATACTAAGGGTTTCTCTACCGGGTTTTAACATCTCGACCCCCTCATCATGCCGTCGCCCCGTGTCTAGGTCTAGCTACCTTTGATCTGGCTGCAGGGCCAACTGGAGGGCAACCAACTCGCCCATCTCGGCCAGTGTCAAATACCTACAGCTGGTGAAACCAAAGCCCATTGATGACGTGGCTCTGAGTTAAAATAAAGGAACTTCCTTCAAATATGGACAGGTACCCTCTGGTAATTTAACATAGCTATGGAAAATCACCATTTTTAATGGGAAAATCCACTATAAATGGCCATTTTCAATAGCTATGTTAAATTACCAGAGGGTAACACTAAAACATAATGATACTTGGAACTTGGAACAAACATCCCATATTTTCGAAGGGCATAAAAAAAGGCAGATTTAGCTAAAGCATGACAGTTGGCACACTCATTGCATGCTACTTCCCAAGGTCAGATTTTTTGTGTCAGCCACCAGGATAGCGTGCGGACAAGGAGTTGGATCTTTTTGATATCTTTGATCCTCAAAATGCTATCCCCAAAACTACGGCAGACTTGGTATCAGGAAACAATTTAAAACATCAACTTCAAAAACTCCACATTCCCATGATATAACCGGTTTCCAGATCTAGTTTCCCATATCATATTTCCTTAAATGAAAGAACAGTGGCCAAACAGCCAACCAACCAACCAAACAACCCACCAAGCCATCAAGCCATCAAGCGAAGCCTCTAAAGCCACTAAAGCCATACCAAGATGCTGCACATATCTGGGATACAATTTCAACTCCATGGGATGAACTCGCGCCGGTTCCGCTAGGCCATTCAGTTGCAACAAATATTCCTGGCGCCCAACTGGTTGATGTCCCTTAAATTCCACTGGTTGGTTGATGAAAAAAGAGGGGTTAGAAGAAACCCCTTTAACAACAGGTTTCTATGATGATAGATGGGATTAACCAGCTCCCGGCCCCTCTATTTTTACCAAAAGGACATTATTGGCGCCCAACTCATTCTGCAGTCATAGCCGCTGGTGCATCTTGTGCATTTCGTTCCAGTTACTTCTAAATTGTCATGTGAAAACTCAACTCTCAATGATTCTCTGAGGTTCGAACATTTTTATGCATAAATGGCTTTGTCTGAAAATCGTGTACCATGTGTACCTCTAAATCCATGGGATCATATGGTATCATTATTTTCCCCATTCACATAGCCATGAACAAAGCCATCTGGGGGATAAATCACCACATCCGCCTCACCGTTGGCGTCGGGAAGCACTTTGCCCAGGCGCCCTTTGAATGTCTCATTTTCACCTCTGGTTCTGGCCATGGTTTTAATATATAGGTTAAGCTGGCAGTATATCCCTAGTTTTGGAAACTGATCTATGATTGTAAATGGAAGTGAATGGATGATCCAATTGAGGAGTCTGAAAAGTTGCCAGGTTTTACACTTCCATCACCGATTGGGTTTGTCTGAAATGGTGCCTCATAAATTCCGTGGTGGCCAATCATCAGTTTCCCTGTGAAAAAGGGAAAATCCACCCATTTTGGGACAACTCCAAAGCCAAGCATCAGATTGTTGAATACACATATATATATGTATATATATACATATTATATATATATAATATGTGCAATCTATGTGTCATTACATATTCCTATCACGTTAAAATACGTCAAATATCCTTGAAAGAAAAACGTTGGAAAAAAAATCCTCGCAGCTTTCTCCCGTTTCAAATTGCCAGGTGGCAAGAGTCGTCCACCTCCACATAGGTCCCAGGCTCCAGGGTCTTAAAAATCTGCGCCTCGCAATCTGCAGGTCCCAGCGGGTCCCAGGATCGTCCCAGGCTGATGCAGAACTTCGTCTAAAGTCGTGACAAAGTGACTAGTGAGTACAGTGATAATTAGTAAAAAAATCCAATCTACCCTCTGGTAAACTAACATAGCTATGGAAAATCACCATTTTCAATGGGTAAATCCACTATTTCTATGGCCATTTTCAATAGCTTTTTGTATGTTTACCAGAGGGTAATTCTAGTTCTAAATGATGATCTACTGGAGACCTGGTCCAAGCTGCCAACAACGAGAATGGATTATGGTATAATCTCATCCACGTCTCCTCGAGATATGCAGCCCAACTTAAATCATTATATAACATAAATTTGTTGCTGCATTGCAGGTAGACAAAGAACGATGGAGATAAGTTGAACATGCGACACTGTACAGCTTAATTACATGTTTTTTGGGTGCAGATCGTTGAGGAGGTTGATATGGCCTTACCTCAGTCCCTCATCAGCTACAAATAAAAAGAGCCGCGGCACTAAGGTCTGTAGATTTGCCATGGGTCAAAGTCTGCCTCGTTCCTTAACCTATCACCGAAGACCTAGCCATTCCCAGATTCTGTGCCTCCGTCGCGGGAACTACAATGCAAGCGAGGTACTCGGAAAAATGAAGCAATGGATTGCAACCCATCCTGATCAGGCTGTCGTTTTCAGCTGTTGCTCAAACTGAGAGTAACGCTTCAAGCATAAATGCTGGTTTATGTGTCAATAAGAAGCTTTCGTTGATATTGCTTCCGGTCCATTGCATTTCCTTCCCTCTTCTGTAGTCTTCTGCAAAATATGCACACACTCAAGTTCCACCTGTCTGAGTCTAGCTTAACCTCCTAGGGTTGTAAATGTGTGTAATTTGGAATATGTGGCACTGAATAGCTAGTCAAGTCTCACTTGGCCAAAAAAAAAGTCAAGAAAAAAGTCCGCTTGCAGGTGTCTTTTCAACTTAAAAGCGTTGCCCAAACCCCACAAAAAGCCATCATATATAGAGCCCTGGCCCTAACCCATATTCGTGGGTCTCTCCAACTCGCAGTAGCCAGAAACTTCCGGAGCATGCATGTCACTAGGAAATTACAGGAAACCCTGGGTTTTCCGTGGTTTCTTCCAACAAAATGATGGTCTCCAACAACCAACGAATCCCAAAGATCGCCTTCCACGACTGCACCGTGTCCAGGGCATCTTCCGAGGGCGAACGCAGTCGCAGCCACGAGGTGGTTTTCTCACCATCAACGAAGCTAGGCAAAGGAGTGGCAGTGACATAACCTGCACGACACGCCGTGACAGGCATCAAGGCACAGGTACGAAAAACCAAAGGGAATCTGGATGGAATCTGGCAATATTAGTATATAGGGAAATATCTACTGGGACATACAATGACATATATATATACACCATAATATACAATAATGAAACAATTAAGCAAGTATTTTTATATAAGTACCACCATGTTTATCTCATTTCTAATGGTGAACAGGATACTCAACTATCAAGAGTTTGGGGTACCCTATTTTCAAACAAACCCAGTTGCTGTCACAGTTTTTCGTCACAAATTGTTGTCAAAGGTATTGATGATATTGATGTTTGTTGCCAAAGATTCTCCTTGCTTATTCCTTGTTTCTTGCTTCTTGTTGAAAAACATGGGAAGCAAATGTTCATCCAGCGCATTTACCCTCTGGCAATTTAACATAGCTATTGAAAATGGCCATTTATAGTGGATTTTCCCATTAAACATGGTGATTTTCCATAGTTATGCTAGTTTACCAGAGGGTAGGTAGTTCATCCAGTTTTTTGTGAAACATGAAAAATTGCACCAAAAACGAAGGCTCTAAACAGCCAGCAGTGCTGCACCAATGATTCTCCGGGTATATCTTGCGCCTGGGTGCCCTTGGTAGAAGCAGCGCAGGTGGCGAATTTCTTGCACCGAGGTGAACTTTGCATCATTTGGAACGTAGTCCATGGTTTCAGGATGCACCATAAATGTCCTTGGCAACTTGGGCGCTTTTAGTTGAGTTTGGTCTTTGAGAAGCGTCAGCCTGAGGGTAATATGTACAATGATTGAACACCGGAAGAAAAATCGCTGGAAAATACTAAACTTGACCTCATCCTCAGAAGTCTGCATTCTATTGATTTCTTCCTCGAAGCAAAAGAAAAACAGACAATAAGTCGGCAGCTGCCCTGTCTCCTAAGAAGGACAAGGCTCTGCTGTCTGTGGTAAGGTGTCATCAGGTAGCAGGGAGTGATAAAGGAATCCTTGGATTCAAGCATCAGACTTGAACTCCCCGCAGCCAAGAAAACAAAAGTAAGCACCCGAATGAGGTCCTACAGGCTATTTGGAACCAAGGTCGGCAATTTAAGAGGCTGCGGTATGCCATAAATGCAGCATATATAAGCACATGGGATTTGGTTTTAATGTTGTAGCAATGCAGCTTCATACACGAACATACAAGTTTTAAAAGTACGATTGGGTACCAAAATTCAATGTCATGTCAACAATCGATCAACGCAATGAATATAATGCAGGGTTCTTCTTGCCAACACGAAAAGTTGGGCCAAACGAAGATGCGGAGTTTCCAGAAATACAAATCCTTTCAAAACAACAGACATGTTCATATGGTCCCTGCTCCCCCATCACCAATCCCATCCAATCCCTTTTGGGGATGACAAAAGACGATCCTTCTGATGGCTTAAGGTCCTAAATCATGACCGATGACCAGCCTCTGAGCTTTTCACCCGGTGACTTCTATGCAGCTTGGCTTCCAGTGTCAACTCCTTCCCCGGCAAAGTGAAACCTCTACTGCGGCAGAAGGTACCATACGCGGGACCGCACAAGTCAATGTGAACCTGGTCTCGGCGACGGCAAATTGCAACGCCATGGATCTGTTCAGGAATTGGGGATGCTGAAAAAAAACACCAATTTCATCGATAAGATCTGAAATTGTAATCTTTAATGACAACATGATGAGAAGGTGTTGGATTTTGGGGTAAGTGCAGAATTCTTGGAACCCGTACAGAGTACAAAAAGCAGCTCCACTGTCAGTCCAAAAAGCTCCACTGTCATGTCACAAGAATCCTGTCCTACTGTGTGCTACTGCAACCAATGTCAGTGTATACAGATACATGTGTATATAATTGTATATATATATATATATATTCATATATTCTAAACAAATAAGATATGTTTTGTAGTGAGTACCTCCAAAGACTCGTTAGTCGGTTCTCTGGGAGATGCCAGCAAGTGGCCATGTACGCACCATACACACCTTGGACAATGGCTGCAATCCACCTTGCCAGCAAAACACAGCCGATTTTCGCGCTGGTCTTGGGAATTTCAATAAAAACCTGACCTTCCTGGCGTCACATGGTCGCTGTACCCGGCAAAGTGCAACATGATACTCATGAAACCATATTTTTTTTTCACCTTGATTCTGGATGATTCTGGTAGCATCTTTTGTATCCTTTGTATGTCCCCCACAAAACCCGCCCCTCACATCCCTCACCAGTGTGGGACGGTCTCCGTCAGAGAAGTCTCCCCGAAACGTTCCACAAAGTTGTCCCTAAGCTCCTCCGTGAAGGTTGGAGAAACGCCTGCGCGCCAGACCAGCGTGTGAGTTGAGGTCCACGCTTCAAACATCTTGATCACTTACTAATACAGTACATAAGATACATAAGTATATTGCCAATCAAGTATTCAGCATCTCCCATTGAGCAAAACCGGCTTCTAGCCTGTCAAATGCCCAGACTTTTAACGGCTACACGGCTACATCAACAAACAAGTCCTTTTCACAACAGCTAGCTTTCACCTGGCCTTTGTGGAAAAACAATTAAACAAAAGGCTTGTTTGGAGACGAGTTTGAAGCATTTTGTGTCACCTGGGTCCATATTAGCCTTTCACCAGCCCCTCCAGTGATTGCTATGTCCTCCACTCATACTTTTCTGAGGGTAGCAAATACAAACAAACCATGCCCAAACTCTTGAGTCATCTCCATCCACTGGGTGCTTTTGGACAGTTTTAGATGGCTGAAAAAGTAGTGATTCGGTCCTGAGCTGAGCTTCCATTGTGAAAAACCTGGCAAACTGGCAACCAAGGTACCCCAGCCCAATCTTTCTTGAACTTCTGGCCCCAACAACTTCAAGGCCAACTGCGATGCTGGGGTGCTGAACCTCAGATGGTCCATCTTTGTTGCTCCAAAGAACGAGAAGCAATCTCAAAAATTGTTTTCGAACATGTCTTAAAAAGAACACAACCATTGCGAAGTAATATGAGTGTAAAATTACCCCAAAAAAATCACATCGACCGTCCCGAGTATGTAGTAGAACTCCACTTCGAAACCGGAGCAACCATCACGGCGAAGCATTCAAACTCACAACTCACTTTGCACATATATCGTCATATATCATATATAATATCAACCCTGGATTAATAAACCCCTAGGCCGTTTAATTGGGGGGGTACCATTTAAGTATTAGATTATGACTATTGGGGGAGTACCCCCCTAATTAATAAACCATGGTTTATTAAGCCGGGGTTGACATTATATATAAAAAAATACACATTTTGATCGGTTCCTTGCCAAGAAACATAGAAACTCTTGCACCGGATTCTGGTTCCAGCAACTCCTGAGTCAGCTCAAGACGAACGGTGAAAAAGTGACAGTGGCTGACGCATGATGCTGTGATTGCTGTTGATAACATACAGACATATGTAAACATTATATGTGTATATATGATTTGATTTGATTAGATATTATATTCTATGTATATATATATATCTTTTATGTTATATTATTATATCATTATATCATATTAGGAACAAAGAAACTACCTGGATGGCCATGAACCTGGAAGGTCCGGTCAAGATACCACTGCTGTTGGCAAGAGGTCGCCCACATCCATGGTGGGTGTGTTGAGCACCACGATGTTGGTCACAGGTCCTCAAGCCCCATGGCCCCATGGCCCCATGGTAACCCATGGTCCCATGGCCCCATGGCCCCATGGCCCATGGCCGGTGCGACTGGCTTCAGCTGGGCTGCGGGATTCATGTGTGAGGATGATGCCATAGTCGGAGAGCTCTTTTAATGTCAACCTTGAGTCGACTCAGCCTTTATGGAAAGGCTGAGAGAAAGAATATGAACAAGTGCAGTGGAAAGATGGAACCGTCATGACGATTTGCGTGCCTGTCTGAAGATCCAACTGTTCAGCCCAGAACAGTCATCCAGTTGCTAGAACTGCTTGCGAAAATAATAACGATCATGATCATCATCGATTATGTACAAGAGGCGTGTGTGTGTGTGCGCGCCAACAGGTTTTGCCGGCAAAAGAATGTGCGATGCGTTTCAAAACAGATTGGACACGCAAATTATACCAAGATATACCAAGAATATGTGATGTTTTTGGGTCAGATTCTCACTTAAAATGTTCATTGCTGAGTGAAAAACAGAAAATGATGCGATGCCTTACCATCTGGTTATTTAACATAGCCATGGAAAATCACCATTTGTATTAGGTAAACAAGTAAACCATCTATAAATGAGCCATCTATACCATGGCTATATTAAATAACCAGAATCACAACCTTTCTCTGGCGCTGGCTTCGCTGCCCAAGAAACGCCAGGGCCATGGTCCAGGTGTCGCACGAAGAACTGCAAACCTCATAGGTTTTGTGACCGGAAGTTCAGTAGCAGTTTCCTCTATGGAAGAACCTCTGATCAACTCCTGATTTTGCATTCTAATTCATATACAATATAATACAAATGTAATATAATATAATATGATTGTAATATAAATGTAATATAATGTAATATAATAGTATATATTATAATATCATAGAGTATAACAATATAACATATTTTAATATCATAGAGTATAATTTAATATCATAGAGTATAACAATAACACACAATATCATATATATAGTATGATTTAATATCATAGAGTATAACAATATAACATAATTTAATATCATAGAGTATAATTTAATATCATAGAGTATAACAATAACACATAATATCATATATATAGTATGATTTAATATAATAGAGTATAACAATATAACATAACATCATATATAGTATAATATAACATTATATACATAATACAATACACTACAATACAATACAACATATAATATAATGAAATATACCTCCTGTCTTTAGAAATTTGCGTGAAGACTATTGCCTGATATTGTCTGACTATGTCTGACTGCTGGAAAGTAGATGATGCAGTTGCCCCTGAATTGCGGCAAGACTTGGCATACAAAGCGTTGTGTGATTATTTCACATGTTCGGAGTTGTGGAGAACTGCTTTTTTCGCATATCACACCAATAGTATAATACTTGTCCCACAAGTTACTGGTCGAACATTTCCAAGACTGATGTCCGTCCACCTTTTTGGATCTGTTTCTGTGTGCAATTTGGTGAGAAGACTGTGCCCCAAATTGCTATTGCTTCTCACTTCATTATCCTCATTTTTCACCATCAAAATTGTGAAAAAATGGGGTCAACCCATGTAAATCCTTCATCTCTGCCCAAACAATGCCAGGGGGGGGTTAAAGCTGAGGACCCCAAGTCCTGTGTTGGGGCCACGGAAATCCGAAAAAAATCCGTGCCAAACAGCAATGGCCCAGTAGAGATAGTGCTGTCGATTGGAATCCAAAGAGCAATCACTGGGCCAGAAATCCTCCAGACCTGACAGGAGCTGGGACTGGGGACGTGGCTATTTCTGTACTGCAGTTTTCCATCCTATTCCTCCCATGAAATACTGATTGATTCAAAGGTACTCCTAGTATGAGTGATAATATGAGTGATAAGTTATATACAAGTTAAAACAACCCCCATACCGTACCATACCTTTCTGGCCTACTTGTTGTGGTAGCCATGCGGCACAAGTCAGTCAAGCCACTCACAGCTGTCTCGCTGGGAGCGATCTCCAGAAGGGTCTCATTGCAAACCTGCGGTCTATCATCATGTTCTGCCAGTATCTGCCAGTGACTGGGGGGAAACCATGTTGATACCACATTTCTATCCATTTCTGGATAAACCCAAAAATCAATGGGAATTCCAGGATCCTAAAATGGAGGTACGTTAGTACCATTTTTCAGGCCATATTTTGTGGGGACATTTCTGGATAAACCCAAAAATAATCATATGAAAGACCGGTCATATCTCTCATGCACTGTATCTCCAGTGGCATGGTCGCCTGTACTATCACAGACGAGTCTGTGAGTTGTCGATGCCGGCATACGACTCACATGGCTGGCATGACGACTAAAAACGTTAGCAGTATATTCATATATTCCAGCGGGTACGGTATTTCGCTTGGAAGTTGAAAATAGCACGATTTTACAAAGTGCAAGAATATGCGAAAACACGAGTTCCCAACCACTGAACATAGGGGGCTTCCACCTTCTAAATCTTGGGCTCGCCTTTGTAACCCGAAATCTGGGCCCTGTCTGCACTGTCGGAGCCACGTTGAGAGCAACAGCAAGGATGTCCTCAACAGCAAGGTCTGTAGATCCACGGATGCGCATAAAGATCAATCGAACCACTTAGTATACCCCATAGGATCCATGTATGGTATATATATGCTAACATTGGGGGTATATTGATGGTAAATGTTACCATATATAGCATACATGGATCCTATGGGTACAATCAAACCATCAAACCAGTTCTTTGAATCTAGTCAAGAAACGGTTTTGTAGAATCTTTGCAAACCAGTCTCGAGACAAGAGATCATGAACTTTGGATCAAAAGAAGTCCAAAATCGCATATTTCAGGCTAGTGCCAGTGCCGTTTTCCTCGGCTCGACCTACCCCCAAAGGTGCAAGGGCAACCGCTCAACCGCCGGGTATTCCAGTGCCAAGAGTCCATTTGTGCCACTTGTGAGGCCGCCTTGCGCAGAAACTCCTGTCGATGCCCTGTGTCTAAAATCTGTCATCGCTGGCCGAAAAAAATCAACCAGCTAAAGAGCTGTTCCCATATTATGTTCCTAGTTCCGATGTGTTCCCTAGTATTCGATGGCAATAATTGCCATAAATTGGATGGCCCACCCCCACTTTCACAGGTCTTTCATTGAAGGCCTTCATCAATATAAAAATCATTCGCTGTGCTTCAAGCTTGAAGCTTGAGACAAAAAAAACAATAAAACGATCGGATTACAACATAATCCAAGACCGGGTATAATGGGTATATATATATACATTCACTGAAAAATATAACTACCAGTATAAAAATGTAGAAAAAATGATCATAACTAGCCATGTAGCCATGTTTTTTCTTTCTTTTAGTTAGTAAACTCAGTAACTCCACATGTTTTTGATCCCCTCCTTGGTGCAGCTCCCTGGAACGGCACCCGAAGATCGGCGGCGCACCGTGCGCTGCAGCAACTCCCGGCCCTCAGCAATGCCAAGCGGTAGATCAACAACTATAGACAATCTCATGAAACATCATGAAACATCATGGAATGTCCTGCAATACCATGACATATCATGAAACATCATGAAACATCATGAAATGTCCTGCAATACCATGACATATCATGAAACATCATGAAACATCATGAAATGACCTGCAATACCATGACATATCATGAAATATCATGAAACATCATGGAATGTCCTGCAATACCATGACATATCATGACATATCATGAAACATCATGGAATGTCCTGCAATACCATGACATATCATGAAACATCATGAAACATCATGGAATGTCCTGCAATACCATGACATATAATGAAATATCATGAAACATCATGAAATGTCCTGAAAATCCATGACATATAATGAAATATCATGAATCATCATGAGATGTCCTTCAATACCATGACATATCATGACATATCATGAAACATCATGAGATGTCCTGCAATACCATGACATATCATGACATATCATGAATCATCATGAAATGTCCTGCAATACCACGACATATAATGAAATATCATCAAACATCATGAAATGTCCTGCAATACCATGACATATCATGACATATCATGAAACATCATGAGATGTCCTGCAATACCATGTCAGATCATGAAACATCATGAAATGTCCTGCAATACCATGACATATCATCAAATATCATGAATCATCATGAGATGTCCTGCAATACCATGACATATCATGAAACATCATGAGATGTCCTGAAATACCATGACATATCATGAAATATCACGAAACATCATGAGATGTCCTGAAATACCATGACATATCATGAAGTGTCATGAAACATCATGAAATGTCCTGAAAATCCATGACATATAATGAAATATCATGAATCATCATGAGATGTCCTGCAATACCATGACATATCATGAAATATCATGAAACATCATGAGATGTCCTGCAATACCATGACATATCATGACATATCATGAATCATCATGAAATGTCCTGCAATACCATGACATATCATGAAATATCATCAAACATCATGAAATGTCCTGCAATACCATGACATATCATGAAATATCATGAAACATCATGAGATGTCCTGCAATACCATGACATATCATGAAATATCATGAGATGTCCAGAAATACCATGACATATCATGAAATATCATGAAACATCATGAGATGTCCTGAAATACCATGACATATAATGAAATATCATGAAACATCATGAAAAGTCCTGAAATACCATGACATATAATGAAATATCATGAATCATCATGAGATGTCCTGCAATACCATGACATATCATGACATATCATGAAACATCATGAGATGTCCTGCAATACCATGACATATCATGAAATATCATGAATCATCATGAAATGTCCTGCAATACCATGACATATCATGAAATATTATGAAACATCATGAAATGCCCTGCAATACCATGACATATCATGAAATATCATGAAACATCATGAGATGTCCTGCAATACCATGACATATAATGAAATATCATGAAATGTCCTGCAATACCATGACATATCATGAAATATCATGAATCATCAAAACATGTCCTGCAATACCATGACATACCATGAAATATCATGAAACATCATGAAATGTCCTGCAATACCATGACATATCATGAAATATCATGAATCATCATGAGATGTCCTGAAATACCATGACATATCATGAAGTGTCATGAAACATCATGACATGTCCTGCAATACCATAAAACAGTCATAGTCAGAAGTATAAAACATCCTGACATATCATGGAAAAGCAAACATGATATAATGACATATCGTGAACCATCACGAAATGTCATGAAATATCATGACATACCATGACATATCATAAAACGTCATGACATATCATGAATGTCATGAAGCATCATACAATGTCATGGAATATCGAAGTATCAATTGTGCCATACTGTTGTCAGGAAGCATTTCATGTATTTCAGGTATCTCAAGTGCATGACATTTCTGAGGCTAATTTTTATGTGTTTGGAGATCACAAACTACTCCTGTGAGCGAATAGATCTGGGTCAAAATCGCCCCAGAAAAGTTGAATGGTCTCCTTTGGTCTCCTTGGAGGGTCCTGTGGGCGTCCTGCGGCGTCCTGACCCACGACTCACATCCGATCCAAGCAGCGCCCGAGTTGATGCTCACCCAGCCCTGCAGAGGTCCTGAACCTTCTAACAGCCTCAGCTGAGACACTTTTGACACATGCGTATACCACAAAAGGCATACAGTGATTGTAATTATCATTATATAATTATTACTTATTAATATGTGTTTTAAATATACATTCTGATCATTGTGGTGATTCTCGAATACTACTGTAATATTGCCATGATTATTGTCATTATATTATTATCGTAGTATCATCATGTATGACCACTTATTTATGATCCTACTACATCATCTGGGGATAGCCAGCAATGTTTGGATGGTTTTGTTGCTTTGGAAGAAGCCAAATGTGAGCCCCAAAGATGTATTCTGTGACTAAATGTTCTGGGAAAAATCTGTCCAGTTAGGACGATTGATTTTAAGGGCTCAAGGCGCAAAATCATGCCGGATCACGCGAGATCTGACAAGTCCTGAACTGACCTGCTGAGTGATAAAAGTATATAAAAGTCGAGAATTCACACAGCTCTTTCCATACAACATCTTGGGATAGAATAGACCCCCTTAGCAGAATAATTAAAAATTGATCCGAAAACTATTTATTCCAAATCAATTATTCCTGATGTGAAATGCCCCCCTGGAATAATTACCCAAGGTAGGGGCCATCCAAAAAGCAAAGGCACTTGTAGTGAAGACGATCCCCATCGAGTTCGATCTGCTCAACGACTGAGCCTGCACGGATCAGTGTCATCACTGCCCAACCCGGTTCGAATCTGTATCGCAAAAAACAAAGGAAAGGTCCCCGGTGTGAAACATATAATGAACGATCAGCACGTGAATCCCATATTTCAGTTATAACAATATGCATATATATATATATATATATATTATACAGTAAATCTTATACAGTTATACAACACAGTTATACATGGAAAAAAACATACATTGTAAACTACCACAATCGTATGGTCGAAGAATCCCAGCCTGTGCGTAATCGTTGCGACTCTCGTTGCGAACCTTCGCTCAGCTTGAAACAAGGTGCATGAATACCACGTTGGCCACTGGCACCTACTGGCCCTGCTTTCCTGCTAAAATAACAAGGCTCAACAACAATATACTATGCGTGAAAATGTGTGAAATATATATATAATAATAATAATAACATATATATATATATATATATCATAATCGTGAGGAATGCGTGTATGTGTGTGTATATATATACTAATGATCTAATGTATATTATACATACATATACATATATACTCAATATATATATATATATAGACATCAGCAACACGCTCAGCCTGTTTTTACGCTGCGGCAAGGCGTGTGAGTGCCAGGGCCATGGGTTGACATTTCACCCAGGCTTCATGCAGCCTGCTTTTAACAGACAGGCATCTGA
>Ga0126342_10002349_pt1 | contig 29313 bp, 21 predicted proteins | sample Cyp1metagenome_FD_92528 | JGI IMG/M metagenome (GOLD analysis project Ga0126342, IMG submission 92528) | Coral microbial communities from Lord Howe Island, Old Settlement Bay, Australia - Cyphastrea 1 metagenome | ecosystem: Host-associated > Invertebrates > Cnidaria > Coral ...
CCCACATTTAGTAGTGAAATTCGATCATGCATGCACATCCATTTAGTAGAGCTTGAGGCTATGCAGGCCGTTTCTTCACTACAAAATGGTTGCACAGCCCCAACCCTTAATTGACAGGGGGTTCCAAATGTTAGCATATATACCAGCACCATGGATCTTATGGGATTGATGGTGGAAATTAACACCACGATTAAAACCACCAAACCAGTGTGAAAATTTCTGAGATTTTCCCGATGTAATTGAAGAATATCTGGTTTGGGATTAATATGGGAAAATATCAGGATGCGATGACTATAATGACTATACAATGAAGAATATTCCCATCATATAATGGTTTGTGACATAACAATTTAGCTGGAATTTCCATCGAACTAAATGGCTGATTTACCCAGTGCCAAGTTTGATTACTGGCGTGTATAGCCTACAGTAGCTGGTAACCTACTACAGTACTAAGTAGGTAGATTTGGTGGTGAACAATTTGCAATGATAAAGCTGGACTGGGCACTCCGCACATGGATCTTGTTGGCATGATTCCTTTCTCACTTTGGTGGGTTTCCACGTGTTTCAATCATTCATTTGATGTTCGCACATGGACCGTTGGACAAGGCCTAAACGCACGTTGGACATAGTTGGACCGCGTACCGCGTTGGATCCCCGATATCAATCACTCAATCCAGCCCCCCATCCATGTAGGGTCTTGTTTTGGGTGATTTGGGATCTATTTTTAATAGGCAAATATGGCATCATGGATGGTAGGCACAGCCGGTCAACCAAATGGCCTAGTGGCAGCTTGTTCTACCCAGAGATTCGGCGTTGCCACATTTTGCTGGTTGCTGTTTTGTGCGTCCCCTTCCATGCGTTTTTTTTTGGGTGGTTTAAAGTGTCCAATCTTCGAAAAAATGTATATGTCTTCCTCTTGAACAACCGTGATGTTCGCATTTTCTCGGCACGTTTTGCGTCCTTTTGCGATGTTCAATGTGCGATATTCTTCCCATGTGTAACGTAACGTCGGTGCATCAACAGCGTCAACAGCCAGCGTTTCGCAGGTGAAGCTGCGGCCTGGAATTGCTGATAATGTGACCATTGCGCTTCAGCTGGGGACGAGTCACTCTGTTCCTTGTAAGTCTTACCTGACCTGAACAAAGTGGTAGCGCAGTAATGTCTATTGTATGTATATTACATAATTTTACCAGACCCAATGAGACTATCTGCACAACTGTTTGGCTTCTTGACAGCCAGACTTAACTGATACCCAAAAATCAACCCGACTTTGGAGATGGTTTTGTATCGGGTTTACGTGACATACTCCTCTTCAGCAGCGTTTCCAGAACTAATCCAGTGCCTTTTAACACCAGCTGGAGCTTTGCATGGTCTTGCTTCGACTGCCGCATTTCTGTAAAAAGTGTGACAATCGATGCTGACATGTCTCCAATCTTCCACTCCAATCTTCCAGGAAACTTCTCATTTTATGATATGATATGATATGTTATGTAATATATTTCTGACCTCAAGTCATCACGGCATTGGGCCTAAGAAAGTTTGTGAATTTGCCACCACAGATTGAACTCTGTGATTCGGACGGCAGCATGGCCCAAAGATTAGGTCATATCAGGCATAGCTTCGCCGACAGAGTCAATGGATTGATCTATGGGGAAACGTTACGAAATCACACAGTTTGATCAGCCCAATATGGGGTTAGCGCTACAAAAATAACCCGAAAACCAAAATCAAAAACTGATTCTAGGACCTGAGATAAGAAAGATCAACGAAATCGAACGATGCAACAACTTGACCCGATAGATGAATCACTGACAGTACCAGCAAGGACCATCCTCGACTTGTGTGGTTTTACTCTATATATATAGCACCTCTCCCAAAAAGATACCGAAAAGATCCGAAAAGTGTTTCCAGGATGATAGTTCGATGTTGTTTTCCCTATTTATCTGGTTTCCTTTTTTTTTGGGGGGGGGTGTTGTAGAATATGATAGACACAGCCTACTGGATACTGAAAGCGACGGTGTTTCCTTGCGACGTCGTTTCAGTAACTATAATGTTGTTTTTCTTGCTGAGCTCGAATTTATTGCGTGTCGGTTTGCGATGTCAGATGATTTCCTATATGGCTTGATCGATCATGTTTATTATTTTTATTGGATGGACAAGTGATGCCTTTCTCTCGGAAAAGCCAAGAAATAAAGTCGATTCATCGACCACCTCACATCGCGGACTTGGGGGGTTCGTTCCTACAATCCCATCCCAACAAAAATCCAGCAGCATCCAGCAGCATCCAGCAGCATCCAGCAGCAGCTTTCAGCGTCCGCGAAGCCATGGACACCGTAAAATACATCAACTCCTACTGTCCTCAGCTTAGGACACTGGCCCGTGATGTTCTGCTGAGATGGTTCCACGGAGTTTTTTTTGTTTGCATGGACTGAAACATATATGGGTCCGAAAATGAGGATACCCATAAGATTTCCATGTTTATTTGGAAAGTGATAAGCAACCATTGGATTTCTTGGTACCAAGAAATGTTCTTAGACAAACCCATACTTTTCCCTTGGCATCAGGTACTACAATTCTGATCTGTCCAAGAACCCTTTTTTTTTTACCCGGCAGCCAGACTTTCCACCGTAGATTCTGAATTCCCATTGGCCCATGTGTGAAAAGCGTTGTTGTGGTGCTTAAACCCCCATAAGTGGATAAACATAAGAATTGGGATAGAAACTCCTACAAAAAACTGCAACAACCACAGTTTTTTTCTGTAGATTTTCCCAAGAAAAATCAATTCACTGACCCCTAGTTTGAATGGTTCATCATGATGTTTCCATCATTTTTAGCCTGTTCTTTGATGGCTGGCTTCACAGCCGTTTCTCCTGATTGGTGACTCCCGAGGTCAGGAAAAGGTCTTGGGGAGCCTGCGTTGCGACGTGCATCCACAGAAGGGACGCATTTTAGTGGCGGAGAAGAACTTCGCGTGCGGTACAAAGCATCTCGGCACCGGAAAAAGCCACGGCAAGACGATTCGACGTTTTTTGTTCACATAGGAGGATGATTGTAACATATTGATACAATTTGATACATGTAACTGGATATTAGAGTCCATGAGATATCCAATTAATGATAATTGGATATATTATCCATGAATATCCCATTTAATATCCCAGATATCCCATTAATATCCCATTTAATATCCATTAATATGAATATCCCAGATATATTGGATATAATATCCTAGATCCATTTAATATCCATTAATATCCCATGAAATGATAATGGCACTGGCACTGTGTTTATTAACAAACAATATGGATCCACGGAACTTCACGGAACTGATAATAGGGGAAATCGCACTGGCGAAGATTGACCCAGATAGCGAGCGGCTAGCTCCCGATGGAGTTATATTTAATAAGGATAGTACATATGAATACATTTTAATACATATGATGTTGTTGATTGTTTGTTTTGTCATAATTTGATATTTTACTGGTGTTCAACTGTTCTGCCGTTTTGAGGTTTGCTATATGGTAGTTATAATGGATAGTCATAGTTAGTTATAACCAGCATCATAGGATTATCATGGATTATCATGGATTATCATGGATTTTCACAATTATCACCATGTAGATTATATAGAATATGATATGGTATTATGGGTTAATTGTTGGCAATAGTTTGATATAAGAACAGTTGTTTGTGTGTTTGTTTGTTTGTTTGTTTGTTTGTTTGTTTGTTTGTGTGTTTGTTTGTTTGTTTGTTTGATTGTTTGTTTGTTTGTTTGTTTGTTTTACAATAAAATGGTACTGTATACTAGTGCTATGATACTAGTGCTATGTTATACTAAGTACAATATGCGGGAAACAAGATTATGACGGTTTAGTAGGTAGGCTTCCAGTTGTAGTGATATGTTGGTACGTATACTACTCATGTATCGTACTATTGTGGTATCCTGGTTGGGGTGAAATATGATGGGTATGGTGCAATAATCATTGTGGTATGTACACGTATACATTATACACAATAATGAATACAAACACCGTGATAGACATTATTTTATGGAATCTTATCACTTGTATATGTTGTGATTTGGGTAGTAATCTCTTTGCATCATGTAATGATCACAATCCACTATGATGTAATAAGGCTGAGATTGGTGTATACCAGCACTCCTGATTGGGATTTGTAACCATTTTGATGATTAAACAACCCCAAGGTACGTAGAAGACACGGGGCTTTAGCTGATCACATGTCGGAATTTGATTATCCAGACATAAGAGTGACGGTTGAGTTTGGTCTTGGGTCAAGTGAAGGGTCGCTTCATGATGTTGTTTGATTGACAATTTTCAACCGAGATATCTGGAGTTAATAGCCAGGTCAAACACGGGAGAAGAACTTCAGTGCCACTTGCAGCCTGCTGTTTGTTAAAACATAAATGGGGATGGGTCAATACCTATTAATACCATTTTTAGGGGGTTATTCACATCCATAAATCCCAGCTATTTTGATGTGAACTACAGGGGTACAAGGTTTTGACACACTGCCAAATGTCGCTGTTGAACACCACCAACATTCATCAACCATGACAGGTTTGTAAAGATATCCTGAACAAAAAACACGACCATGGACCATTAATAGAAACTTCAAGCTTTGAGAACATGCGGATTTCTTAAACTACCTGGCTCATTAGGGATTGTAAAGTATCCATAAGTGGAATCGTTATTTTAACCAGCCAGAATATGATGTTTGGAATTCATAAAATCATCATGATCATGGCTAATTGAAATATGTCAATTTCCCTGTTCTACTTGGAACTTCTATTTCATCTCGTGTTTTCTCGCTGGTTTCGATGACTGAAACATAAAAAAAACTGGCCATGGGACATGGAAGTCGACCTTTACCCTCTGGTAAACTAACATAGCTATGGAAAATCACCATTTTTAATGGGTAAATCAACTATAAATAGCCATTTTCAATAGCTATGTTAAATTACCAGAGGGTAGCGCCAAAGATCACCGCCGGCCGCGAAGGCTTTTTGCCGAAGCTCCCTTGCACCTGGTGGCGGAGGCTCCCAAGGACATCTTAAGGAACTGGCTGCCGCTGGGTGGCTTTGGATGAATGAAAAAAATATTGTCATATTGGTAAGATGCTACTGATCCAAAGGCCACAATTGTTAATATTGTTGCGATTGTATTGGGATGGTATTTGAAAATCATCTATAGATGGATTATATATCATCTATAGATGTATTATCTATTTGATTAGTAAATGAGAATATAATAGGATTTATATACATTCATTTAACGGGATATGATGGGATATACAATCAACCATTCATGGCTCTAGGCTCTAGGTGTGTCTGAACACAGGGTATACCCCCAATTCATGGCAGTTTCATGGGAAAAAAGGATGACATAGCAGTGGATTTGGGGATACTCTATGGTAAATGATACATATAGTGGTGTAGCTGTGTAGCTGTTAACAATGTATGGCGCTTCAAATGTTTTTTTTTTCGATATTGAACTTGGTGGATGCCAATTCCCAATGTTCCATGCAATTCTGGTCCTGGTAATTATATGGTGCTGTAGCTATTATATATATATACCCTGCGTTGTTGACCATAGCTATGGAACATGATGGCCATGATGATTCACCTAAACTGGTGATTTTCCACTAGGTTAAGCTGCCTTTTAGCTGCCAGCAACAGACAACTCAAGGACCCCGCCTTCATACGATTGAAACGTCTCTGCAAAGTGAAACTGGATGGAATGGATGGGAGATGGAACTGACCGACCACACTGCAAATGTTGATTACACTCTGGTAAACTAACATAGCTATGGAAAACCAGCATTTTTAATAGGTAATTAAATCATAGATAGAAAGGCCATGTTTCACGGCTATGGCTATGTTTACTGCAGGGTAGGGCAACCAGAACTGCCCTGGATCGAGGTTGTTGGGTGGTAATCCTGAAATTCCAGTGGTTCACATCCCGTTTTGAGATGGATACCATTCCTGTTGCTATTGTGGGTATCTGATGGTATCTGGGATGATTTCATGGTTGCCCTACCCTGCATTTCAAGTTTCAGGTATAGGGCACTTCTCGAAAAGCTTACTGCCTTATTTTGGGATGATGTAGCTCAAGTGGCAGCAAGAACTGGACTCGAGGTCCAGTTGCTGGCCATGCTTCGCCACGGGATCGATACCCATGACCCATGGCCCATTAAAAAGCCAAGCTATGCTTCAGATAGTGCTACGATTCAAATTGGGAACTGAAGCAAATTTGAGCGAAATAGACAGGCCATAGTTGCCATAGTTCAACCCGGGAGGCACTTTGACCCAACATGTTTTTGTTCTCCATTAAATGCACTATTCACATCTATTCACAAGTTCAAGTCTTTGTAGTAAAAAGATGCAACACTTTCACACCAGATTCACTCGTAGTCAACGTCATCCCTTTTGCTGAGGTACCCAACGTCGCCCAAGGGTGGTTGTTGAACGATGTTGAACACAGAAGTGAAGGTCAGGATACAGTACCACCACAGATGTGTTGTTTTTTTTCTATTCAATTCAATCAGGGGAGGTAGTTATACTTGGTTTATAATCCCATTTGTTGAAATGTTATCTACTTGCCATACAACGACTACAACGACCATAGTAAACTTAGTGAGATAAACCGTTTCTTACCTATCATAATTCAGCTATAGATCGCCAATTTTGTTGGTTAACCTCCCGTTTTAAAGGGACCTCTGAAGCCGATGCTTGGCCCATTGGGTGGGTCTGAGGAAATCCTTCGCCCATGCACCGCTGTGGTACTGGGCAGCTTTGAGCTCACTGACAGGCGGAAGATACCAAATACTGTGGGTAAAACAATAATAATATGGGGATGCACATTATGGTGATATTATTTCATGATATGATGGGATATAACATTCTGTTAAAAAATATAAGACAATAAACCACCCATGACTGGGAATGGTAACCATATCACCTATTATTTATGGTGATGACTGGGGGATGGTTTATGATTGTTTTAACCACATTATTTAGTTTGGGGTAGTAACCTCCATAGAAAACAGATTTTACAGTACAATTCATGATTTGAGTTGGAATTTACACGAATTTACTTTTCTATCTTCATCTGAGTTTGAGGTATCCTGAGACAGACCTGGTTCAAACCTGTTGAGGGACTACGTTTTCTCAGGGACTGAAGTACCAATTTTCGATGGGAATCCATGAATATCCACCGCAATGGTGTCGATTCTATCACCCCAATTGGTCGATAAATGGGAACCTCCTGTGTAGCCCCCGACTTTTGAGTTTGTTTGATGAGCATGCGAGGTCTAGCCACAAATCATAGACACTTCGGATGCTTTAGTTCAAGTTGGGGACCCACAAATATACAATTCCATAGTTGGCGGTTGCTGAAACGAGAAAGACATGTAGAATATCATTCCCATTGACCGCCATGTTGGGGAACATGAACACCGGACAAAACTCTGACAACGTGAGAGGTTTTCGCCTTCCCATTAAAAATGGTGGATTTATGACAATTTTAGCCAGCCACACATTGGAAATCCAAAAAAATGGTGGATGTCCATCACCACCAGGCGAAGACTACGAGGGCTGCAATGCGAGTTTTCCATCCGTGACGATGGAGCAACAGCAACAGCTGCTGATGTTCTACCACCCGGAGCCGCAAGTACCTTCGGAGGCCCACGGGGATGGAGAGTCCAAAAAGCGGTTGTCATGGAACCCAATCCAAGCCTCAAAACTGAAATGGAACCACCAAACATGAGCTAGAGGATTGCTTCTAACTCCGGAGGTGTAGCTCCTGCAGGTGCCCAAACACATCAATGTTTGTTTCACCATAGTTATCAGGATGACGGAACTCTTCCTTGCCCGGGTTGAGCCCATCCTGGAGCCCATCCTCGCCTTTTTCAGGATTCACTCCACATCGTCCATGAGTTTTGGGGACGCAATGCTGCAAGTTCCTTAGCCTTGAAACTCGAGAGTCTTCTGGCAGTGTGTCTTGGCGTGTCAACTTGAAGCTTTGGCTTGGGAAAACCCTGGAATGCCTACTGTATAAACTGGACTTGCGGTGACCTGGCTGTTCAAGAATGTTGGTGGATGGTCGGAAAAAACACACAAGGATTGGATTGAAAGGATTTGAAACGGACATATTCATGGCATTTTTCCAAATTTACCCCCACACACAAAATGATGATGTGAGCATTCAGCACCCACAATAAGCCTTCTGAATGTTGTCCCCGTTCATTTTGCCCTTAATTCCTTGGCCATGTATTGTTGTGAGATGTCGTCAGCATGAGATGATCTTTTACATTTGCCATCATCAAAACTTGGGTGAATTCGTCATGTTGGCGGATGGTGATGAATCTATTAATTCCATCATGAGATGGATAACCACAACCAAGATTGCATGTTCTGCCCGTGGCACGTATGGATATTTCATGATATGTCTAGACTTGATTCCACTTGTATTCCTCTAGAAGTCTTTTCTTTGTTGTTATTGTATGTTTCTCCCATTAAAAAAAAAAAAACACATTTTGAGTTACCCTCCGGTAATCAAACCGTTAGTGGAAGATAACCGATGGATGACTTTCCCGGCTGGAAAAGCCACCGTTGATTGCCGGAGGCTAAATCAATCTTCAGTTTGTGGTCGCGCAGTAAGAGCTACCCTCTGGTTATGACTAACATAGCCATGGAAAGATCCACCATTTATAATAGGTAAACCATTTATAAATGGGCCATCTATACCATGGCTATGTTAGTCATCACCAGAGGGTATCCACATTCCTGCCATCTCCATTGCTTTTTCTCAACCCCTTCTTCCTTACATCAAACACCCCCTTTTCACTGGCCCCCAAAATCCATTTTTTCGCATGCCGGGTGGTGATTAACCCGATCCAATACTGAACATCGGGGGTTCTGGGTGTACCTGATACACGCTGGTGGGTGGGTTCAAAGATGTTGTATTACCATAGACATGGGATGATGATGGATGATGATCCCCAATGACTTTGCAATCTTGTTGATGGGTGGCTCAACCGCTAAGCAGTAATCATAAAATAATAGTAAGTAATAGTATGTAATAATATCACTGATAACAATAATGATTACGAATAAACAACCATGATAATAAACATAATAATAACAACAATGATAATGCTGACTATAATTATAACATTTAAACACAAAACAAACAATGAATACCAACAATAATTACAAAAAAAAAAGCACATGTGACTTAGTAATAATGATGATAATTACATATTATATATATACATGTCCCATTATGTCACCATGATGGTTGTTGCATTCATCTCATTTTCCCATCCCAGGTATGCCCCGCTGACATTTGAAGCTGCCATTGGCACTTCATCAATGGGAATTTCAGGATCCTAAAATGGAGCTAGCTCGGTACTCGTACTTTTGACCATACTTTGTGGGGGATATTCCCTGAAATTTAGGCCTTGAAATAGGCCTTATATATAGTACCCTCTGCTTATTTAACATAGCCACGGAAAATCCCTTATACATGAGGGTTTATAGCTGGGAAAATCATCTATTTCTATGGGCCATCTATACCATGGCTATATTAGTCATAACCAGAGGGTAGGTACCTTCAATCAATCGGTTTCCCGAAATGGGCTGATGACATCAGGTGGCTTTTGAACTGCTTCGAACACAGCGAGGAGCAGCACTTTTTATCGGCCGCAGTATCAAGTCGGGGGATGGAAAATCCTCGCCATTTGGGCCACCAATTCATGAATTTTTACATATATATATACACATACATACATAAATAGATCTAAGCTCAGCATCATTGGATTGGTTTAAGGGAAAATCTACCGGAAACAATCGGAAACCATTGTTTTTTACCAGTAAATATGGGGGTGTCCGGCTCCAATTTTCTCTTAAACCAATCCAATGACAGCAGCAGGAGCCTGTGGGTTTCAGCACCTTCTTTCTGCCCGCCTTCATCTCACACGACTGCCGGCCCAACTGCATGTGGCACTACGAGGGGGATTGCTTCACCCTGCGCGCCAGGTAGGGCGACTTTTTGCGGGTGTCTCCAGGTCGGTGATCCGGAGGTTTAAATAAATGGGGGTACTCCAATTACCATTGTTAATCATGGTTCAACCATTTATTAACCATCAACCCATTATTAACAGTAAACATAACCATTAATCACCATTAACCCATATGGTGGTTTCCATAAATGAGGGTACCACAAAATGGATGATTTATAATGGAAAATCCTATTAAAATGGATGATTTGGGGGTACCCCTATTTTAGGAAACCTCCATATGTTGAAGCTTCATCATGAAGGAATGTAGGAGATGCAGTTGCCGCCTCGCGTGTTCAAACATGACATGGTTGTGCACACCACAATTTTAGGCTGCTTGTCAGCAAGTCACTGAGACTATCTCAACATGCTATCCTACGCCAAGTGAGTTTCTGATTCATCCACATTTCTCCGGTAATTTATCATAACCATGGAACATTTAGCCATTTATATATATATAGATGATTTACTTGTACCTTATATCTAGAGGAATTACACAATTTACTATCAATCAAATGCCAGCATATTGGGGATTTTGCCAAATTTCGCCCGAGTATGGGCTTTGGGTTTACCATGTCACGAGATGTTACAACCAGACCCAAACTTCAGTGATATAATACTTTAACCTCAGTTCTAGCACCACATCTCTTAGTTAATAGTAATTAGTCATAATCGTTCATAGTAGTTATTCCAATCATAGTAGTAGAATCTATTATAGTAGTTATAGTGATTCTTAGGTAACCTCAGCTATAGTAGTTATAGATGGTAGATATGATAACCCCAGAAAAAAAATCATCCAGCTTTTCAACAGGCGCAACATCCCGGTGGGAGAGGAGATTACTGTGCCACCTGGCAGCCCTGGCACTACAGGGATGATGTATCGGCACAAATAATGAGGATATCATGGGAACCTGGGGAACCTGGGGAACCTGGGGAACTGGTGACTGGAACATTGGTTTAGTATGGGATAATGATGGTTAATGATGGTTAATGATGGTTAATGATGGTTAATAATCACTGGTTGGTGGTGACTGGAACATTTTTTACTATGGGAAATCACCATGCTATTAATGGGTAAATCAAATACAAACGGCCATTATAGCTATGTTATTTGTTACTGGTTGGTGGTTTGGAACCATGGAATTTTATGACTTTCCATATATTGGGAATTTCATCATCCCAACTGACGAACTCATATATTTTTTCAGAGTCCACCCAACAGGTGACCTGATACGAAATTCATGGAATTGAATGGGTATATAATGGGAATATACATGGAATCATGGATATATGATCAACCGTACATAGATTTGGGTGTGTCTGAAAATCAGGTACCCAACACATGGTAACTTTAATGGGGAAAATGCTGATTAACAAGTGGATGGAACAGGGTACACCATTTTTAGACAAACCCATTCATGTGTAGAAAGAACATCGATACCGAAACAATATGAAACAATCAACACGTGCTTCTGGCTCAACATGTGTTTCTGACCAGGTCATGATTTTAAAATTCTCACCGGGAGGCAAAGCAAACCTAAATATGGGAAGAAGAAGGGTCACCGAAACACCGAGGGTTTTTCATCTATGAAACCACGTGTCCAAAGGTTTCCACATCGCCCCCACGATGTGGACCCCCCAGTTAGAAGTTGGTTTGCGTTCACCCATTAGCTATAGACATACCATAAACCATAGTAAAGCTATATTTACGAAGCAACTTGCCTATCCTGGGCACCAGATTACACCAGATTACACCAGATTACATCCCTGTACCAACCAGATGTTTTGTCCCAGTAACCATTATAACTGTACCAATAATTTTATTGGTACCAACCATGATTATCCATGATTCATAGCGCACTATCGACAAGTTTCCCAAGCATTTTCCCAGGGTGTGAATCACAGCCACAAGGGCCCTTTTGGGGTGTTGGGAGACCTGATATGTAGTGGTAATGGATAATTCATAAATCCAAATTATTTGGTAAGTGAACAGATGGCACATTAGCATTTTGATTCCGTAAATCATACAAACTAAATGGGCCATGGTTTCAAGTTCGCAAACTTTTGGACCGAGGTCGTACCTGGCAGAGGAGTCGTTGTTGGAATCTATCGCCAGTCGAAGATCTCAACTGGAGGCGTGTTTGGGACAGGAGGGCAGCAGTGGATAGTTATATACTGTATGTATATATATAATATAATACTGTATTTGTGATTTAAATATTACATTTGTGTTAACTAATACAATTTTATAAAACCAAGATGGCTGAATGTAAGTTGATAGGTGTATTTGTCCACGAACTCCGGTGCTTGCGAGTGGTGTAAACAACTTGTAGAGATGAGCGGGATGACCGATGACGAGATGTGGAGAGATCGTGGCATCCATGTGGAGAGAACGTTCTGCGGTATAGTTTATTCACAAATAAATCTATATATATTTATAGATCTACAGTAACAACACTTATATAATGTAATCAATTTTTATAAGCATTTGTTCGAATGAAATAGTGGATATGAAGCAATTCTTGGGTCCCTGTTAAATCCCTATAAAAAGCTATTAAATCCATATAAAAAGCTGTCAAATCCCTAAACAAAGCTGTTAAATCCCTATAAACAACTGCTAAGTCTTTATAAAAAGCTGTTAAATCCTTACAAAAAGTTATTAAATCACTACAAAAAGCTGTTAAATCGCTACAAAAAGCTTTTAAATCCCTACGAAAAGATGTTAAATCCCTAAACAAAGCTGTTAAATCCCTATTAAAAATTCTTAAGTCTTTATAAAAAGCTGTCCAATCCCATGAAAAGCTGTTAAATCCCTGAACAAAGCCGTTCAATTCCTATTAAATACTGTTAAGTCTTTATAAAAAGCTGTTGAATCCCTAAACAAAGCTGTTAAATCCCCATTAACAAATGCTAAATCCTTATAACAAGCTTTTAAATCCCTATGAAAAGCTGTTAAATTCCTATTAAAATATCTTAAGTCTTTATAAAAAGCTGTCCAATCCCATGAAAAGCTGTTAAGTCCCTGAACAAAGCCGTTCAATTCCTATTAAAAACTGTTAAGTCTTTATAAAAAGCTGTCAAATCCCTAAGCAGAGCTGTTAAATTCCCATTAAAAACTGTTAAATCCTTATAAAAAGCTTTTAAATCCCTATGAAAAGCTGTTAAATTCCTATTAGAATCTCTTAAGTCTTTATAACAAGCTGTCCAATCCCATGAAAAGCTGGTAAATCCCTGAACAAAGGCGTTCAATTCCTATTAAAAACTGTTAAGTCTTTACAAAAAGCTGTTGAATCCCTAAACAAAGCTGTTAAATCCCTATTAAAATCTCTTAAGTCTTTATAAAAAGCTGTCCAATCCCATGAAAAGCTCTTAAATCCCTGAACAAAGCTGTTAAATCCCCATTAAAAAGCTTTTAAATCCCTATGAAAAGCTGTTAAATCCCTAAACAAAGCTGTTAAATCCCTATTAAAATATCTTAAGTCTTTATAAAAAACTGTTAAATCCCTATGAAAAGCTCTTAAATCCCTGAACAAAGCTGTTAAATCACCATTAAAAACTGTTAAACCCCTTTGAAAAGCTGTTAAATCCCTAAACAAAGCTGTTAAATCCCTATTAAAATCTCTTAAGTCTTTATAAAAAAATGTTAAATTCCTATGAAAAGCTGTTAAATCCCTGAACAAAGCTGTTAAACCACCATTAAAAACTGTTAAATCCCTATGAAAAGCTTTTAAATCCCTAAACAAAGCTGTTAAATCCCTATTAAAATCTCTTAAGTCTTTATAAAAAACTGTTAAATCCCTATGAAAAGCTTTCAAATCCCTGAACAAAGCTGTTAAATCCCCATTAAAAACTGTTAAATCCCTATGAAAAGCTGTTAAATCCCTAAACAAAGCTGTTAAATTCCTATTAAAATCTCTTAAGTCTTTATAAAAAACTGTTAAATCCCTATGAAAAGCTCTAAAATCCCAAAACAAAGCTGTTAAATCCACATTAAAAACGGTTAAATCCCTATGAAAAGCTTTTAAATCCCTTTGAAAAACTGTTAAATCCCTTAAACAAGTCCATTTTCACAATACTTTTCGACTGGTGAATCCTCGATGTGTTCAGGCCACGAAGCATTTCCTGTGCAACTGCAGCACCTGCCGAGTGGCTTTGGATCCGGTGCGTGGCTTCAGATGTCTAGGCGAGGCTGTTGGAGTCAGATTTTTGTGGGGGGGTTCTATATGGGAAAACCTACAAAAAAGATGGAAAATCATGGGATTTAGAATGATTCAATGGAATTTTATAGTGATTCAATGGGATATTAATGGGATTACCCTCTGGTAAACTAACAGTTTGCTATAGAAAGATCCACCATTTTCCATGGGAAAATTCACTAGTTAAATTACCAGAGGGTAAACCATTTAAAAACTGGGATTCTAATGGAATTTGGATGGGGATTTCATGTGATTTTCTGGGATTACACTGACTATGTGTGATAAATTTCTGGGAGCTGCATTGGGGAATCGTGCTTGTTTACTGTAGAAGGATATCTATCAACGAGATATAGGGCTTTTGGTGAAACCTGGATTGTTTGTTTTTCAACATGTAAATGGGGGGATGTAATCTCGAACACCCCAGGGAATGGTTACTAGTAGTTCATTGGGTTCATTGATTTCAACTAGGTCACAAGTCATGGCAATGTGCATGGCAATGTGTTCCCCCAATCATTGGGTAAAATCCTTCGTGCCCAGCTGAAATGAACTGACATGTACAATACTTGTTCCTTTTCCCGTGAGGAACATTCAATCAATAGCCATAATGATGTGGTTTGGCAAACCTGCTTGGGATCAGTATGTGCAAATGTCAATGATCCACCGGCGATCCGTGGCCAACAGATTGCAGATTGTTATAGTCAGTGGGCAGGATATCCCAGACATAGCGAAGCAGCATCTTAAAGCGTATTAAACAGCTATGCCTATGCTACCAAATTATCCAGTATTTGGATCTCAATCATCCCAATTTCTGGTCTTATCTCAATTTCTTGGGGCCCCAAAACTTCACATGTTTCCATTAAAGTCTTTGCATGCACAGACTTGACATGAACATACATGAACTACTGGAATAACGGACGTTTTGTTTCCCCCGTTTACTCAAGTTGATCATTCAACAATCCGGCAAGACAGACGTTGCCCGTCTCAAAACTTGGATTATATACCCATATTAGGGGCTGGTCGTCAATCCATATCGATCTATACATTACTATATATATATATATTATCTCCAGTATATAGATTGGAAGGATTTAGAGTAAACTGTGGGATGGATGACCATAAACCATCCATATACCATAGCATCTATTCACCATCGCAGCTTTAGTGATCTCAGCTTGGAATAGTTCCCAACTTCTCTAGTGGAATAGGGATCCCCCGCTGGAACTCCGGATCGCTGGAGGTTGCCAAAAGGGCGAGATCTTCTTCGAATGTGGAGACACGATCAAGCAACTGGATCAAAATGCTACCTGCAACGATCAAAGATCAGGGGTCGAGACCGTTGGTTCAAAAAAGCTGGCTTTGTCTAGAAAGAAATGGTGATTCATCATTGGATCTAGGGGTAGACAAACCCAGATAGGCTGTGTTTGTCCACGGACAAACCCAATTCATTTTGCTCTTCTACTGTTGTTTTCGTTGCCTCTGGAACATGCCAATCAAACATTTTATAACATGTTTGTTGCTTCTCAGAGAGTCATCAGTGAAATTTTTCGTTGGTCGCTCTGAAAATGGGAACTAAAACCCCATATGGCATATGGCCATTTGAATATTTGAACAGGGACTTCATGATCTGGGTTTGTCTGAAAATGGGATACCCTCTGGTAATTTAACATAGCTATTGAACATGGCCATTTACAGTGGATTTACCCATTGAAAATGGTGATTTTCCATTGCTATGTTAGTTTACCAGAGGGTACCCCCGAATTTTTATGGTTTATTTTCCACGGTTAAAATAAGCACTTGGGAAAAAACACCATTTTCAGACAGCCCACGTTATGGAAGCCACTGTCTGCCTTTAGTCCTCCTGAGTTGGGCGTGGTTCCATGGAGCCCAATGGGCTGAGTTTGGCTGAGTGTCAGTAACAATAAAAACATCGCTGGGTATCTTGAATTTGGTTTGTTAGTCCAAAATATGAAGATAGCAAAATTTGGTTTTTGTATGTTTTTGTCAGACTTCCCCATATGCTTCATGTATCAATACCAACATTTGCCCGAACAAAATCACCCAGTCTTGTAGGTAATTATACCAGCACCATGGAGCATATGGGTTCCCAAAATTGAATCAGAATTCCTAGCGCCTTCGCCACGCTGAGGCCCTGCGCCCTTGGCGCATGTCGACGCTGCGGCTTCTTAGCCACCGCGGCGCAAGCCAACGAGCTGGTGCTGCAGGAGGCCAAAGTGGAGGAGCTGCTTGGGCGCGAAAAGTTCGAGCTTCGAGGCGTTCGAGGTTTTAAGTATCAGCCATTTGGATCCATTTTAATGGAAATAGTGGAAATGGTAGATGGAAATCCATCTTCAAAGGGGTATTATATCCCCATATATATATATATTCCATAAATGATTATATATGTATATAACTATATGATATATGTATGCTTATGTATATATATATATATTATATATTATATATATTATATATATATTAGCCCATATAATATATATATATATATGTTTTTAATATGGAAGGTCCCCAAGTCACCATGGTTGCCTTAATGTTACTAAGTCATTGTCTAATGACTTGGATTTGGGGGTATTTACCCCCATGGATTGGAAACCTAAATTTGGAATTTTCAATGGAAAATGCATCTGTAAATGGGGAGATGATTGGGATTATAGACATTGAAAAGGGGATTTAACATGATTTAAGCATCGACAGTAGTAAACTGGTGGTGAAACATATTACTCACGACTCACGATGGGTATATTAGTTTTTAGGTCTGTCTAAATACGGGGTATACCTCGGAATTGCCACTTTTATCAGGGTTGCTCCAACTTATTTAGGTAAATCATCACTACAAGGGAGGACAATTGGTGATTTTACCTCTATAATTACTGTAGGCAGTTTCTCCCCCAAGCCTATCTGGGGTGTTTGGAGCAATTCCTACAAATGATGGTAATAATATATATATATGTATGTATGTATGTATGTATGTATGTATGTATGTGTAATGCGATATTGAGCATTGGTATGTATGAGTACTTGGAATATATGATGGCCATTTCTGGCTTGGGTAGGCTTGGGGAGGTTGGTGAGGGGCAATCTATTACACGGGAATTGGATGGAATTGGCGAGTTTCATTGCCAACAGGATAATGGTGGGGTGGAGGTTGGGGATTTGGTTTGATATCTATCCATAATATATCTGTAATATATCTACACTATGTCTATCATGTATCGATCATATGGGATTGAAGGGGCACAACATGGTGAAACTGGCCAAGTTTTTTGCGGTGTGAGATGCTTCAAAGCTTGATGCTGTGAGGATTTGACGCTCATTTCGAGTGTTCCAGCTGTTCAATCTGGTCACCTCATACTCTACACACATGTCCTACCTTTAAATGAATTACTTGGAACCTTCTTGATAACATCCAGCCCAGGTTGGCACGCAGTATCCCTCTCCGACTTCGCCCAGGTTAGTTCAAGAATGGGATCGAAAAGAAGGAAGTGCGGCAGTCTATCTCACCGAGGACACCCTCGATCATTGCCTCAAGCTGTGTAACCTGAACTCCCGATCCTGTGTCATCAAACATGGCTGAAAAACTCCCCAACTCAATGGCATAATGGAGCTTTCTAGGGAAAATCATGTTAACTGCATGGGGAATTGTCCAGCTACGTTTGATGACGAAGGTGCAGGGTCTCCAATACTTCTTTCGCATGTTTCGCAGGAGCAAGCGCAGCGGCTGGAAGAAAACATGTCGCAGCTGTTTTCGGACAAACATTGGCTGCGTGATCGGGTGGCGAGGCCCATGATGGCCCATGCTTTAAATTGTCAGGATTTCCCCTATTTCCCCTCCGAAAATCGAGAGCTATGGAAGCCATGGCCCATAAATAATAGATGATTTACCATCTGGTTATGACTAACATAGCCATGGAAAATCCCTTGTAAATGGAGGTTTCTAGCTGGGAAAATCATCTATAAATGGGCTATTTTCCATGGCTATGTTAAATAACCAGAGGGTAAACATAATGATAAGAATGATGAAATGCTGGAAATGGCCGATTGATAGATGATAAACATGATGATAAACATTTTTTTTGAATATACCTATCAAAAAGGATGATGTTCCAGTTCGCTATGTCACAAATGACCAGAGGAGAACCACCATTGAATTTGGGGAGACCAACCAAGTTGGCGATGGACTTTGCATCGACGCTGGGTTCCACTTTGTGGTTTAAATGGTTCAACATCTAAATAGACCATGGTTCAGGCTTGGAACATCTTCAAATACACAGAATTACTTTACATTTCTGTTCATTTTGTTAATTCGCAGACATCTTCTCGTATATTTCATGTATAAAACAATATTTATGGTATGCTTATGGTAGCAACCCCAAAAAAGATGCAGACACGTTACAATTGATATCAAATAAATTACCACTATTTTAAGTGTGATTTTATACACTGCGATCTAACATTGGGCATTACTATTATACCTACTAAATATATATAAATCTAAAGATGACGGTCTAACCATATTTCATCCAGATTTTTAGTATGTTTACACCTTTTTACATTTTTTTTCTGGTGGTTTTTGGTTCGGGTCATAGGGTAGCATGGAGCATTTCCCGCCACCAGGCACTTGGTGGCCTACTACGAGGCCATCATGGGGATTTGATCACCAAAGACTGGGTCAAATTATATACCCTTTGGTAATTTAACATAGCCATGGAAAATGGCCCATTTATAGATGGTTTACCTGGGTTTACCTATTAAAAATGGTGATTTTCCATGGCTATGTTAAATAACAAGATGGTATACGTAGTTTAAACACAACTAGGATTACAGTTATATTAAATAAACATAAATAAACTATAACTCAAATGTGGTCTAAATAAATTATAACTGTCAATATTTTTAAGATTATTACGATTATGAACTGCAGTAATAATTGATGAATTATAGTTTATAACTGTATGAGCCACAAAGAAAATGGAGATCACTGTTCATTGTGTGCTTGGTATCAAGGCTCAAGACAACTCCAAACTGGACGATGTTTGACGATCAGCCAGATTTAGACGCTCCAAGTCCCCCAAACAAAAAATGAAAACATGCAAAAAATGCATTCTGGCCCAGCAGTGATTTTGTTTGTGCATGATATGAAATTCCAGTGTTCAAGGCTTAGCTAGGTGATGACAACCAAACATACCATTCCCCCAACTAAGTTACGATAGACCCTTCGAATCACTACTAGAGAAAAGAGTTGTCTTCGAACCCTCCAAAAATGGCAGGGTTGTCATGTTATTTTGGGCGACAACCCGACATCATTTTACAACATACACATCAAACAATACCAAACCTAGTGACACTCATTATATTTGTTATACCCTCTGGTAAACTAACAGTTTGCTATGGAAAGACCCACCATTTTCCATGGGAGAATCCACTATAAATGGTGATTTTCAATAGCTATGTTTGTTTACCAGAGTGTACATATTGCTAGACTAGGTATTTGTTATACCATACCATGGCCAGGTATCATTTCAACCCAACCGAACGGAGACTTCTCCAGCAGGCCGCTGGAGACGCGAAGACGGCGCTCAGCTTCGCCAATCGATGCTCAGAGTTCACTGCGGAGGCCACGACGCGAAAGAGTGATGCTTCAAGGGGCAGGTTCTCAACCAAGAATAGTGCATGACCAACAGTTGATATAGTAACCAATTGGTGATTATAGTAATATAGTAATATTCTACCAACAATAGTACAGTTGATATAGTAAGCAATTATAGAACGATTTGTTGATATATCAACTGTAGAGTAATTAATGATCTTATCAACAAGAAATCCCCATGACCCAATAGTTGATGTAGTACAGTTGATTTATGTTGATTTGAGTGTACCCCAATATTGCCAGTATATTGCAGATACCATGGCAGTGTATTTTTCACCCTTGAGTTCTGGATTTTCAACATTACCACTTGGGATATGTTGGTAATTTTTCCCAAGAATGGGGATCTGCTGCGTAACCAAAATACAATGCCAACAAGTTTTCCAAGTTCTTAGGGATTTTCAATTGCCACGTTTGATGACCAGAGGATCAATTCACACACTCGGTCTATAGACACACTGGGTTTATACTAATCAGCTTGCAATGATCTACTTCAGTTGAACAGTCTTTTTTTTTCAGTTTTTTTCTTGCCCATCCTTAACGGGGATGGAGAGCTAAACGGTGCAACGAATAATCCTCCTGGCATCCAATTGATACTGAACAACAACAAGTGAGAAATCTTGGTGCATTTTGCACATGATATCAAAAATGATCTGCATGCATTTTCAGTCACTTTTGTCAAGGTTGGACAGAACAAATCAAGACAAACGGATACACTAGTCTGCTTCATGTACGTAAGTTTCAAGAAGGATGCTCTTTGCAAAGCATGTCTGCTCCATGGGAAGTACCCTCTGGTAAACTAACATAGCTATTGAACATGTCCATAGAAATAGTGGATTGTCCCATTCCTTGGGTTGTTCTGGCTTTCAGAACGTGTGTCTTGGGAATCGATCTGCTCAACAGTTAGGCCCAGTATTACCCTCTGTCACACTGCGGCTACTGTTACGCACGTTTTGCAGCGAAGCACAGCGGAGCTTTGTCTGCAGTCCCATTAAACATGGTGATTTTCCATAGTTATGGAGCAGTTTACCAGGCCGGGTACTACTCGGAGGTTTTTCTGTGGCTCATTGCTATCAGACTCCCGGGAAAAGTGGTTTCTTTTTCGCCAGGTGACTTGGCTGACGATCGGGTTATCAGCAACAAAAATCTGAGCCGGATGAGCCAGATTTCGTTCTCCCGGAATTTCCCGCAGGTCTACCCTGGCTTCAGTGCTCTACAAGCATGGTCTATGGAGACACAGGTGCACCCCGATTTTTGACGGGGCAAAATGATCGGCCAATCATTTGCTGGTTGGTGGTTTCAAACATTTTTTTTTCCATAATATATGGGATGATCCTTCCCATTGACTTTCATATTTTTCAGAGGGGTTGAAACCACCAACCAGTTTGAGACTTCCCTATTTCCAGGGTTGACATATTCTGGTGATTCACTTCGACTTTCCGACTTCAGGTGCTTGATGCTTGAGATGTTGGGAAGAGCTTGTCTCATATGGTTGCTAGGAACCGGACCTGATGACCAGTTGCAATGAGGTTATAGCAATTGCATGTCATTCCCTGGTATACCATATAGTAATCTCACGGAACATATATGAACATACCAAGTTCAAGATTGCTCGTTTCAAGTGATCCCCCACGTGTTCCAGTTTTTGGGTTGGGTAGGTCAGAATAGTTGTTGGCAATACCCAATTTTAGGATAATTACCTTAGGTGTTCTAACCCAGAAAAGAACATGAGCAATATCCCCATTAATCATTATGTCCTTCATGAAAAAATCCCCATTGATATTGGATTTTCCGGTTTCCTATTGTTTTCCAATGGATTTGTCCCTTCATATTGATTCATAGTCCTATTTTTTTGTGGGTAAAACAATGCCATAAACCATACCCCAAGTGACCATAAATAGCTGGTGTAGAAACATGTATAAAGCAACAATATTGGTATGTTTACCATTCCCAGGAAAATGGCTCGTTTATGACATTGTTTTAACCACATATTTTAGGTAACATGATGTAAAATGATATACTCATTGATATTCGATGTTCCCAGGTTTTCCAATGATTGTCCATATTAATTGTCAATATATATATAGATCCCATATATACCTTCTGGTCATTTAACATAGCCATGGAAAATCCATTATAAGTTGAGGTTTTAACCCATCATCATAGTCCCATCATTTTCAACCCACGAGTTGTTTCGGGTTCCAGGGCGATCTGCAGCTGCGCCTCAACGGCTTTCAAGTGGGACCCGATTCCGTGGAAGGTCAAGGCGGGCAGAGTTCGGCCTCAGGCCGTGCCGTTGCCAAGTGAGGCCATGCTATGGCCATAAAAATGGTATGTTCATCGGCAAAAATGAGGATTTATGGCCATTGTATGGTCATTTTGTGGCTATTTTATGGTCATATCATGGCCATTTTATGGTCATATCATGGCCATCTTGTGGCTATAAATATTGTATCTTTATGACGGGGGAGGGGCCCACAGACCCAGTGAAAAGGCCATAAAAATGATCTTCATCGGCAAAAATGAGGATTTATCAGTGAGCTGAAAGTTTGGGAATTCATAGGGGAGTTAAAGAGGCATTCACTGGGCATACGATGTGATGATGATTTTTGGATCTGTCTGAAAATGAAGGATTTGCAAGCCCAACTGATGGATAGTTCTTGTGAGGAAATGATGACCAAGCACTAGATTGTTTGGGTACCCTATTTTCAGATAAAATTAGCGTTGAAACACTCTGGAAAATCTGGAAACATGAAGTTGAACCGAGTTTTGTGTTCCATGTGTTTTGGCGACAAGAGTTGAATTGTTGCTATATCACATTGTCGGGTGGGATAGCGAATTTGTGACTTTCACACATGTTGACTGACATTTAGGGGTGATTGCGGGGGTCTTTTGGGGCACCAGCTTGAGAATCTGCATAGGACATGTTCCAATGTTGAGAAACAGCCATGTCTCCAAGCGGCTTCAAGCGCTGCTCAGGAAACCAACTGGGCCGGCCCAAAACTGCTACTTTGACACGTGTATCACAGGATGGTCCCCCCCCCAGTTATCATTTGCTTTATACACCCCATGAATACTAGTTCGTTATATCTACCATAAAACAATAGTTAAGTCACTTAATTAGAAGGCAACTGAACGCTATCGCTCGACTGGGGGCCGCATCGAAGCAGGTGATCTGAAGCTGGCCGAGGAAGTCTGTGCCATTTACGAGTCCTCCACTGAAGCGCTGCAAGCGTTGTTTGGTGAAGACCATGAATTTGTGGCGCCTGGGCGATGAAATCAGCCAGAGTTGAAGACAGGTTTTGTATTTGTTGGATTCGAAACGGCAAACTTGGAACAGTTGGGGCATGTCTAATAGTATAATAAAGTGTGTGTATATATATATATGTAGATTTAATATTATATATATTTATATAGATATACATATATATATATATATATATATATATATATTATGTGTATATATAATATAACATGATATAATATAACATAACATAATAATATATAATAAAATATAATATAATATAATATAGTATAATATAGTCTAATATTATATAACATAACATAACATGATATAATATAGTATAATATAATTATTATAGTATGTTATATATATATGTATGTATATATGTATATATAGTATAATGATCTAACTGGGACCTGGATCAATATGAGCTGATGAGTTCAACCATCCCCTCACCGCCCTTTTGACCAATGGCGCCATTGCTATTTGCCTGTCAAATCCCGCGTCTTGTATGGTTGGGGATTGTTATGGGATTAATACCACTTTTTTTACGATTTTGAAAAAACTGTTCAATCCATGTAAAGACGAACAGATGGCCTAAATGGGCAGATTTCTGTTGGGAGAACCAGTTTTTTTCAGCAGTTGATGATACATGTTGTGATTTCCACGTGGTTCAAACTTATGTAATCTTATGAATTCTTATTATATAATATATCCGTTTACAACCTCAACATTGGTATGTGAACAGCTGTGTTCCACAGGAACTCAACTGGTCTGTGTTTCGCGTTTCGCTGAGGTGGCCATTCGTGAAAAGAGAGACATGCTCAGAGAGCTTGTGGGCCTGCCAAAAAGATCAACAAGAGCCCAAGACGATCCCCTGTACTTGTCATTTGCGTCAGCTCAATCTTGTTGATCCTGCAATGATCAACATAATCCATTTCAATCCATGTCAATCCATGTTAATCCATGTTAATCCATGTTAATCCTGCAATTTTGTGGATCAACCATAATCAACATATAAATCAGTGTCCAGTGGCAGCCTAACCACTATGAAATCCCGGGCGATCCATGGGATGGCATGTTTTCTCTCGTCGACTCTCCACAAGTTGGTGTACTTAATAAAGCCCTGTCAACTCGATATATCTCGCAGAAACATAGGAGTTCTTGTAGTTGTAATAAGCCATATGCGTTCTATATGCGAACCATGGTGCTGGTATATTTACCTACACATTTGGGTGATTGTTTATAGATTTTTATGGCAAATGTTGGTGTGCATATCCCAGCACCATGGTTCGCATATGGGGAAGATATCATAGGCCAATCTTTACATCTTGTCTCTGCCATAGATGTCAGGAAGGGCTCACAGCAGCCATGTCACCAATGTCTCTGTCTCCGCAGGCTATTGGCTAAGCCGTTTGACCAAGCGCATGACGGTCAGTGATGAAATCAAAACTCCATGATATGGGTCCAAATTCTGGTATATCATTGGTTTTGGTACAGAATATGTTGACCAGAATACATATATTATATATATACATATGGAGGTATGAGAACATGATTCTTGTTGTGAACAGAATACACAGTACAGTAGTGTGTACCGATTGGGGTTTCGTGGGTCACCCCATCTCATGTCATGTTGCTGGCCGAAAATCAAGTAATGATAGCAATCATAAGCTACAATGGTGTGGGCTGAATAAACATCCGACAAATTAAACTTGAAAGTAGTCTTAATCCACAACCGGATGAGAGTACAAGTCCTTGCGCCCCACATCCCCACATCCAAACAATCCCCTGGAAAAAAGGGAAAAAACAACGCAGTATGAGAATCTTAAGTGCTGCATGGTACCATCCAATATCATCCGACTGATAGATCGAAAGCTGGACATCCAGCACGCTTTGGCACCCGACGGTGCCGCCTTCTGGTGATGGATGTGGGCGCGGATGATTTTGAGATGATGCCTTCAGAGGATGACTTGATGGACTTCTCTGCGACAAAAGTGCAGGTCACTGGGCTTTTTTTTCAGAACAGCAATGCAGAATTGAGCCCATTGATGGTGAACACGGTCAGTTTTACAGCTGCTACAGTTGGTTTATCATGTTTATCCCACTAAGTCCCCATTAAGTCATTAAGTATAGAATATCAAGCATACGTCCTAGCTTGGTTCTAAATCCACTTTGCTATGAGTATCTATGGAGCCCTGCCTTCTATAAAAAGATGGTTGTTGGTACAGTTCACCAATGGTTGAATGGCAAAATTTACTGAACGTCTTGGCTAAAAACCAAGTTTGAATGGTTAAACCGGTTCATAAAGGGGTTATAACATGTTATAACTATAGCAAATGATGAGTGATTTTGCCTCCCAACACTCTTGCGGGTTGCATGGCTGCATGGCAGCCTGCAGGAAAGGTTAGATTGTGAGCTGTGGCGAGCAACCCCTGACACAGCTGGGGGTTTCACCTACCAGAAATGCAGTTTTTGTTCCGAGCAGGTGTGTAAATGACTACCAGAGGGTACACCTCGGCCGCCATGCTCTAAATAGAATGATTAGTGCGTATGTCGCATACATAATCTATGTTATAAATTGTTATAATATGTTTTAGTTATATATTATGTTCAAACATATACTGTATTTTATAATTATATACGTATAATATATATATATATATATAATTATATACATCCACAGATGTTGGTTGTTCCATGGCATCCTAATTCAGGCTCCACCTGACGATTTGGAGATGGTGGTGCAGCAGATTCGGGAGTTGATTCAGCAACTCCTGCAGCAAGCTGAAGCACGGCAGCGTTTCGACGCCGCGGGATGATGGGACAAGAGAACACCATAAAACTATATCAAACTAATAAATACTAATAACAAATATACTACTAATAATAATAATATGAATAATATAAATAATGTATATATATAAAGAATAATACTCGTTGTTTAAAGATTATTATATATATATATACCATTATACACACATACTTATTATTAATTTTATATGTTCATTATATTGCATGTATATGTAGCTTTATGAAATTACAGCAATCAGAGCTACTTCGAGACACATAGGATCTCCATAGCAGTGGACACGCTCGTTTGGGTCGTTTCAGGGGCGGAAGATGGACACCAACTGCGGCGAGGAACTACTCTACGTATGTATGTTAATTAATCAACACATACCCTCTGGTAAACTAACGTAACTATGGAAAATCACCATGCTATTTTCATGGGTAAATCCACTATTTCTATGGCCATGGCTTCAATAGCTATGTTAGTTTACCAGAGGGTAAGTAAATAAGTGAATAAATAGATGAATAAAACAACATCTACCCTTGTAAAATATGTTCTATAGCCCGATGAGGGGCTCATGGATGTGGTTCAGTTTTTATTCCACAGAAATCTATGGTCAAACTGATGAATCTGTAGGAGAAGCATTCATCGAGGGACTTAACACAACCCCTAAGTACCAAGTACCCGTTGTTGTTCCGTACAGTTAGATTTAGTTTTTGCTAACTTCTCATTCCTGGGGAATCTCCGTTGTTCGTTGATTTTTGCTGAACTTTGATTGTTTCAGCAGTCTTGTATCATTTTGTCAGGTGAAATCTATTCTTGAGTGGTGGCAAGTGGTATCCACCAAGAGAGTAAAAAAAAAATGCTGCTGAAATCCTTCTTTTGCCTTGTGAATGTTCACACCCAGTCATCCAGTGCCTTGCCAGGAGCAGCCGCGAGCAGATGCCACAGGAAGTATGCGCAGTGCCATCAGTGCCGATGCGGAGATGCCTGCGCCAAAGATCCAAATCTCCTCGCCCAAGGACAGGCAGATGAAAATTCATAGGGATTTTTACGCGGCCTGGTAAACATACACAAAAAGCTATTGAACATGGCCATTTATAGTGAGTTTTCCCGTGAAAAATGGTGATTTTCCATAGTTATGTTAGTTTACCAGAGGGTAACTAGCCATAGAGTATGCATACTTTAAATTTGGGTGTATAAATAAGTATACAAACACACCTTTCAGAAACATGTTGGTTATGAGAAATTGCTATGAGTATGAAACATACCACAAAATTGGGTGTATAAACAATCTATGAATAAGTATGCATATATATATATATATTTTTTTTTTCATCCATTAATGATTATATACCTTAATACATGGGGCTTCTTAAAATGGAACATCCCCAGTCGTCACCACGGTTGTTTCAATACTAAGTCGTGGTCACGACTTGGATGTGCTTTTGTAGCCCTAATGCTCCACATGAGCCACTACAGTGTGACTTCAACAGAATCGGGGCACCACACATTACCCGGCCTGGTAAACTACCACAAGAAGCTATTTGAAGCCATGGCAATAGAAATAGTCGATTTTCCCATGAAAATAGCATGGTGGTGATTTTCCATTGTTATGTTAGTTCACCGGAGGGTATTGGCAGTGTTCACAAAATCACTTTTCATCGTAGAAATGTGATTTTTCGTGGCAGAATCCTATCCCTGAGGTGACCTCCCGCACTAATGTCTGGTTTTTTTTTTCAGAGCTCAGGAACCCCCCACAACCTTTGTAAGGACACCTTTGAGACCATGGTCCACATGGTGGTTGAATGGGGAAAAAACGCTAGCATGTTTGAAAAACAAACCATTGGTTTATTTCATGGATTGAACTTGTTCTTGGTTGTCCATGTGATTGGGGATATAATGAGAATGAGGATAATGGAACTTATATATATATAAGATTATATAAGATATAATGAGATATATTTGACCAAGAAGGGCATATGAAGCCGGACCAATGTGGTAGATGGAATGGCTTGTAATCCCAGTAGACGACCACAGCCATTTTCATAGGTCAAAATTGTGGATGGCTTAGCAGTGGGAAAAAAGCAAAAAAAACTCATTTCTATACTGGTGAGCATTGATTGCACTAGCCGCTAGCCACTTGCTAGTGGCAGGTTTGCTGTTCGGAAATGATCTAGATATATACTGTAGAGATGTGTCTATGAATTACCAATGATGGTAAATTATCAACTATTACTATGAGACATTTGATATGGTGATATCAATGGCAGAAATGATGTCAATGGTAGAGATGTTATCAATATCATACATTATAATAATATTATAATAATTATTATACTTAGATGTTACTTTCAAGGATATTACCCCAATGTGGTAGACCCAACTAGTAGTAAACCATCCCCAACGTTTTCCAAGAGGTAAGTATGCATATACGTGTTTCTTGAACTATCAATTAAATATAGGAGGTTTTATGGCATTAGGTTTGCTGCATTGCCATCACAATCTGGGGCATTACCACCATGGGTGTATCACCAGCATGTGGTTGTTTTCTGGTGGTTTGACATATGTATCTCTTCCTGTCATAGATGGAATGATGATTCTAATTGACGTTCTTTTGGCAGATGGGTTAAAACCGTGGATCTGTTTTGAACACTTCCAGAAATGTCGATCCGGATGGTACTAACACCGAGAACCAAGTGGTCAAAGGGTTGTTGCATTCTCAGAAGGTGAACCAGCAGTCAACCAATAGCACTACAGGCATGATGCTATTTTAAGGAAAATATAGAACATGTAGTTTGGAACGCATTGCAACCGCACACCAAACTCATGATTGGCATGATGACTTCTGCAACAAAAAAGCGAAGGCTGAAGGCATCAAAATGACATTTTTCATCGTTTTCCTCAGTCCAGACCGATCACTACCTCTGGATTATTTTCGTTAACTTCCATTTCACCCAGAATTTCAGAAAGCTCCTTCAACTGTACTGGAGCCAAAAAAAGCTCGTGCTTTCCGGTATTTTACATCATGTTTACTTCAACCAAGCCATTAAATCACACACCTTAGGAAGGCAATATTTGAGTCATTAACATTTTAAATAGTATTTCATTTTTCCCCACCTGCCAGGTGAGGGTTGTTAGATTTTATGTCAGTTGCCTCCTCCTGCCTCGTCCTCCTCCTCCTCCTCCTCTCCTCCTCGTCCTCCTCGTCCTCCTCGTCATCCTTGTCGTCCTTGTCGTCCTCGTCGTCCTCGTCGTCCTCGTCGTCCTCGTCGTCCTCGTCCAACTGCGACCCGCGATCCACAGTGTTCTCTGCCGGACCTCAACCACGACCATCCAC
>Ga0126342_10002350_pt1:0-5000 | contig 29308 bp, 29 predicted proteins | sample Cyp1metagenome_FD_92528 | JGI IMG/M metagenome (GOLD analysis project Ga0126342, IMG submission 92528) | Coral microbial communities from Lord Howe Island, Old Settlement Bay, Australia - Cyphastrea 1 metagenome | ecosystem: Host-associated > Invertebrates > Cnidaria > Coral ...
ATATATATATATAGATATTTACACAGTGATGTATACTCATATATCATCCTTGTACAGACTAAAGCAACGCAAAACGCCTTCTCAACATGCAGTTGAACACGATGCCCAGAGAACTTTGTGCCAAGAACTGCCGTATCGGAGATGATCGGAGATGATATGCCAGGGCATGCCAGAACTCATCGAAATGCTGAGCACCGAAGACCAAAAAGTGCCAAGTAGCAAAATTGCCGGGCGGTATCATCTTTGGGTGTTCACGGCTTGTCAGCCACAATCATTTTTCACACAGAGGTAACACATGGTGTGTGTGTGTGACTAGCATATGTGTGACTATGAAAACGATTGAAAACATACATCGCCTGGCTCATGCCCTGGCAATTCATCGTGGAAAACTGATTCGAAAACTGATGACCGGTCTGTTTTAAACTTAAACACTTCAACTCCTGCATGGTCCAGATGGCACTTTTTTTGACACAAAAAAAACAGGGGAATCGCCTTCTACCAAAACGCTGATCGCCTCGGCCTAGACCTGGGGAATCCCACGGAAGCAACGAAAGACGACAGTTGAATGCTTGGAGCAAAAAAAGGCGGATCAATGGCATGCTTAGTCCGAAATGGATCATGATTTTAATTAATATTTTAATTCATATTTTAATGAAGGTGCATTTTGATGAATTTTGCCTATTTTGCCAGAGGGCGAGAACAAACTCAGTTTACTCAAGGCCGATGGACAACATTGGACAACCCTCACAGCATTTTCCAATGAAGGGAACCTATCGAGGGAAAATTGGCTGGGATGACACTGATGACACTGACACCGTGCATTCAAAGGATCTGCCAGGCCATCGACCATTGACGGCGCCACCATAGGGGCCACTTATGAAGCCAACTGAACAGACACGCCAACGTGTTTGATGACAACAGCGAGGAATCCGCATGGATTGCGTGGGACGCCGTTGACGCGACCGCGGGCGTTCTCCAGAACCTCCTTGAAGAACACTGTGGCCTCAAGTCTCACCAAGTCTCACCAAGTCTGTGCAGTGCGTGTCCAGCAACTTCTACCCAGACCATTCACATGTTCCACATTGTTCCACAACCAATCTGTCCGAAATCCAAAATCTGTCCACTGAGTCTCTGCGTTTTGGCAATCGGCTCTGTGCAAAGCCCTTTTGAAGTACGTATCCTCTTTCCACTCTGGCCAAGCCCGGGCTTCACTTGAGGAAAGGGGGAAAGGGCCAGTGTTCAATGGGATCAAATTGAATATATCTTGTTATGCAAAATTCCGTCACATATACAGTCGACTCAGTCGATGCGCAAGAGAAACGTGGTGGGATGGTACAATTCTGAACATTGACAGTGATATGGCTATGGATCAATACCTATACATACCATTTTTAGGGGGATGAACATCCATTTACCAGCTAATTTTGATGTTCACCAGGGGGATAGGGTTTTGACCCATCCCCATCTTCTGATCGGAATCGGACAAGGTACGAAAGATGGCTGTGACTTGTCCTGCGGCCAAACTGTGAAGCTCACAGATTGATTCACCAAATCAGTGCTCACCTCCAGCCAATCACCCACGTCAAGCTCCTGCGTGCGAATTTTGCTGGTGCGGATAGGTGTTGTACGCCAGGTTACGCCATGAAAAAGCCCCCCTAAGGCCCTAAGGTTGCGGCGTATGAACCAGAAACAACAAGGGCCAACACATCAAAAAAATCAAGCACCGAAAAAAAAAGGAAGAAATGCGAATTGCACCCGAAGCGAGATGCCAAAAAACATGGTGTTTCGAAGGAAGATATTGGGAGGAACCAAGCGGTGGGCACAAGGAAACAACAATTGTGTAATCGCAAAGGAAAACAATCACGTTTATTCTTCAATAGTTTTTTTCCACGCACGTCTTCTACTTGACTGAATGATTGAAGATTCTCCTCAAATTATACATCCTCCTCGTGGCAACCAAAATTTCTAAAGCGTGCATCTGTGCAAGTTGCACTCGGAATATCTAGGCCATTCCGGTGTCAAACTCTCCAACTCTCCAACTCTACAGTAAATCTTTAACTCTCTAACTCTCTCACTCACTCACTCACTCACTCCCTCGCTCACTCACTCACTCACTCACTCACTCACATACTACCTATCACTAAGTTCTTAGACTGAGACTCAAAGCCAACGGTATCCGGTTTTGGAATATTTTGCAAAATTCAGCGAGCACATGGATGCCATAAGGCATATGGGACATGATGTCTGCCAGTATGCTCATTGCTTCCCAGGGATCCTTCACTCTCCGACTGCATCGCACCACTTCGTCATGGACGCGGATGCAAATGCGGCCGGTGCGGTTGACGAAAACGGAAATGATCTTCTGAATGTTCCTTAGTCAAAGGCATCAAAAGCTGTAGATTGTCATTGCAAATCATAGCAGTTTCGGTGTAGAAACGATGCATTCCGAGGACGAAGGATAACATCTCAACATATCTCCAAATTTCATCAAATTCCTAGGCAAGGAAGAGGCTCCGCGTGCAAGGCAAGTCCGAGGACAGGATGAAACCAACGCCATCAGCACTGCACAACTCACCCTCCGTAAACTGCAAAGAGTAGCGTACAGTACCTGTCTTGCGGGTTGTGACGGGATATCCAGGACCGCTACAAAGTATACATCTCCTGATCTTGTCGAAAACAGTGAAGGAGTTAAGCCCGAAATTACAACGCAGCTTCCATTTTGCAAATAGGTGGCCATACCCGCTCTTTCTCTGTGATGATTCGGGTAACTGGGTGGTGGTAACAATGACAATGATATGCAATGATGATGAAAATGATGACAATGAAAACGACGATGCAGCCGACGATGCCAACGCCGACGACAAGACGTTGAATCAAAACATTGGATCCGGAAAACCTTAGAAGAACTCCTCTGAACATGAGAATGGTCTGCAAGGAAGTAGACAAACATGCGCCCCGCAGCATCTTTGCGTCACCGACATTTTTGTTGGGGATCGAGGCGTGCCAAAATGGCTTGTCAATATGTATCTAAATCATTCTAATCTATATGTGCCTTCATCTTCCAAAGGGCTTCAATTTTTCCGCTTGACTTGGGAAATCAACCTGATCGGATTCGGCAAAAAATGTGACACCAGGCGGAAACTGGGTACATTGATTTCCCCCATTCCTACACCCAAGAATCGCGGGCGGAAAAAAGGGCGCGAAATAAGCAGAAAACTACAAGGTAAAAAAGGAGGAAATACCCAAACAATCCCAAACTTGAAACACCCTTTCTGCCTTAAAAAACAACATAAGGCTCGGGCGGAAATTCCAAATGCAGGCGGAAAAAGCCGAGACAGATATTTCAGCTTGGCTTCGGGCTGTGGTTGCCTGAGAAAGATCCGCTCCAGGAATACCAGCTCTACTCTCTACATCAAACCAACTACTTTTAGAACTCGAGTTTGCTCGTATTTGTATGTATTTGTATCGTGCGCTCTTGGGAGCTCACTCCAGGAAATTTCGTGAAGTGATTACATTCACGACAAGCACCTTCGCATACCTTCGCATACCTTCGCATACCTTCGCATACCTTCGCATTTTTGCGACGTCCACGGTCATCAGGCTGAAGAAAGGGCAAGGGTAATGAGAACAGGCCTTTCGAGATAGATCCAAGTTGCTGAAAATCTTGTCATTTTCCATGTGGTGTGGCGTGATATGGTCTGATGCACCCTGATTCTATCTTATCTTTGAAAACCTACCACCGCAGTAGGAAGTCCGGAGGAAATCTCGCTGGAATCCAACACCGCAAGCCAGCCTTCAATGGGCAAAAGAACCATGCCACTCTGCCACTCCCCCACCGCACCTTGAAAGTGCACCTTGTTCTCCGACACAATGCTCAATCTGCCTGGCCACTGAATCCGTGCACGCTGCCAGCTTGCACTGGTCTGCTTGGAGGTTAGACTTCTCTTCCGCTTGTTACCAACCAAACATCAAATCACACGGTGCACTGATGCATTGAATGCAAGGTGTGCAAGAGTCTGCCTACGCTGTCTACCATCTATGTCGGCCTTTTACTGCAATTCAAATCAGCTGCCTTTGTTGTACTTCTTGGTGAAAGTGCGGGCATCAGAAGAGAGCATGCCCATGTTCGAATTCTTCCTGTGCAGGTTGACGATTTGCCAACAGTTTGCCACACTTCAACAAGTCTTCAATCGGACATGTTCCGACCAAGTCTAAGACTTTCCGAGCCGCTGGTGAAAGCGATGCGTCGTGCCCATAGGTGGGCCCTCTGGTGCCACCGTCGCCTGGTGTCCAGTCCTCATTTGCCGACAAGAATATGGAGCTCCTAAGGGCTCCTCATTTGGTGAGTGGATTCTTATGGATTCTTTGAATAGTTCTCTTGTGGCATCCATCCTTGGGTATTCTTGTGTCGTTTCTAGGATCGGAGTTCAGCCAATCAGTGTTGTGGAACATTGAGCCTCAAGACCAAAATCCGTCACTGCTGTCACTGATGATTGTTCCAAGGGTCGTCGACATGACCATAGGCAGCATGCCCATGCCCATGGACATTTCTTTTTGCCAGTCCATGGGCATGGGGTAAGGAACAGCTAAGAGCATGCCAGGCGTCGTGGCCTGTGGGATATCCTGTTGCATCTGCACAGGCACCATTGCCATTGGCTGCGTCTGAAGATGTGGCTGTTGCATCTGCAAAGGCAGAGGCTGCATAGGCTGCTGCAAAGGCTGAGTTGGCTGGATCTGCAGCTGAAACGAAGGAAGCTGCGCAGGCTGCCTTGTCAGAGCTTTCTCCCAGCGTTGCAAATATGTGCTCTGGTTCGGAGACCTTCGTGATTCTGATAATTCTTCAATCTTGGGAGACCATGTTCAACTCTGTGACCATGTCATTGAACAACTTGGTCACGGAATCAAAAAAACGTTGTCGCAAAAGCTACAACTGCAACAGTTGGGGCATTGCGGCATATCTTCCCGCATACTGCAACTTTTATTCCCCAGCTTGCTGCAAT